>MRWF01016686.1_pt1 | contig 84889 bp, 79 predicted proteins | sample 1013331 | NCBI WGS metagenome assembly MRWF01 (sample SAMN06117577, study PRJNA244670) | biofilm metagenome | biome: Water; feature: Cathode Biofilm; material: Biofilm; isolation source: microbial consortium enriched at the cathode of a solar microbial fuel cell | place: USA: District of Columbia ... | reverse complement strand
GTCGCCGGAAACGGGGGGGGCGGGTCAAGGACCGGAAGCGGGGAGGGGCATCACCCGCGCGCACAAGGCGAAGCCGCGGAGCGTGGGGAAACCCGGCTCAAGGCCGCCTAGCGGTTCATCCTTGATCGGCCGGGGGCGGAGCCCCTTAAAAGAGATGTGACCGGTGGATAGCCGGACATTATTCGATAGGGGAGCGGGTCAGGTTCGGGAGAGGAACGCGATCGGGACGGTTTACCGGCACGATCCTGTTTTTTGGAAGACCTGGACCGCTCCCCACCGGGGCAACGCCCCTCAGCTGATAATCTGCCCGGCCCGTCAGGGCCGGTCCATTCTCCCAGAAAACAAGAATGAAATTTGCGGGACTGTTTCCTGATGGAAGCGGCCAGCCACACGGGGATTATCACAGGGCTGGCCGCACCGGGCAGCGTTACGCTGCCGCTTCGATAATTTCCTCAGGCACAGGAGTGCCGTAAGAGAATGTCATCAGACTTGGCACCCAGCCGGTCCCTGCTACCTTGTCGTAGGCATAGGCTGCGGCTTCCTTCTTCTTCATCTTGCGAACAGGAGCCGCTGTTTCCTCTCCGCAAGCCTCAACAAGGCTTTGGTGAATGATTTCGAGCTTCACTCGGGAGAAGTAGTTTTCGGCAGTTGGATGGAAGTGCTCGGTGACATCTGTGCCAAGGGCCAATCCGATCTGGTTGCCGTGATCGACGCCAGTTTTGTTGTAACCCTCGCCATACTCAATTGCATTGATGGTCTGGGCGACACAGAAGGCCTGCAACTCCAGCAGGGTCATTTGCGAGACGTTCAGACACCAGTTCCAGAGTTCAGCCGGATCAAGAGGCAGAACCGATTTCCAGCTTTCACGCTGGCGCTCAATCGCATCCAGAACCTTGCACCGTCCGGCGTCCTTGATCTGGCTTTCCAGGCACGCGCTGTCGAGGCTGATTTCAATCGTGCCGTTGTCCCGGGCCGCGCTGTGGTTATAGAGCGTCTTGATCGCCATGGAATGAACTGCAACGGCGAGTGCAACATCAGGGTTCTTTGCCAACTCCATGCGCAGCACGGAGGTCTTGCGGGCTGTCAATTCGGCAATCAATGCCTTGGAATGGGACGCGGTATCCAATTCTTTCTCTTCAGCCTCGTCGCTGGCGGCCGGCTTAGCCTTTGCATCTGCCGGGTCGATCAGCCCGCGCTCAACGCGCAGGTCGCCATGATAGCCAATTGAAATGATGGTGCCGCAAGTCGCTTTTTGGTCACCGGAAAACTCAGCCACGTATTTTGCCTGCAGGTTCTCAATTGCCTCGTCAGCAACCTCGAAGGCCACCCGGTCTTCCTCGTTGCCTGTTTCGTTGTAGCGAGTGGCCGCGTCGTCACTTTCTGCCTGCAAGCGCCCAAGCTCTGTCTGATCTTCGTCGGAAAACTGCGGCTGCTTCGGATACTCCCGCCCAAATGCCTGCATAGCAGTGTAATCAAGCTCAGCATGGTACCGAACCCATTTCCAGCCCTCGGCAGCGATTTCCTGAGTCACCAATTCGATCTTTTCGCTCACCAGTTTTTCGACCACAGCAACGTCTTCGACATAACCGCCGTCACGCTTCGAAAAGAGATCGCAGATCACGATGCCACCTGCGTTGCGCACAGCGTCCAGACCACCGATGAATTGGATCCTCTTATCGGATGCGGGGATCTTGCCATCGGTCAAAGCCCGGCGAATGTCATAACCGTTGCGGTAATGCCGTGGCAGTGAGTTCCAGACCTGTTCCTGTGCCTCGTGATCGTCACTGACGGTGAACGCTTGAAGCTGGGACAGTTCCATTTCACCTTTCTCGAAAAGCTCAAACAGAACCGGAGAGACACGGGCGAGTTTCAGGCGCTTGGTGACGATCAACGCGGTAGTGCCAAAGCGCTTTGCGATTTCTTCCACCGCCGTTCCCTCATCGGCAAAAACTTTGAAGGCGCGGAACTGGTCTGCCGGGTCCATGGCTTCGCGCATGACATTCTCGGCAAGGCTGAGTTCGGTTGCTTCCTCCTCGGTTCTGACCTGGCAGGAGAGTTCATAGTCAATCGTCAGTACACCTTCCTTGATCAGATATTCCACGGCTCGAAAGCGGCGGCCCCCACCGGTCACCAAATAGTGGCCCCGTTTCACATCCGGGCGGACAATCAGGTTCTGCAACACGCCATTGACCGCAATGTTGGCTGCAAGTGATTGAATGCCGTTCTGATCTGCTTTCTTACGGACGTTCTTCGGGTCGAGCGCGAGCTTTTTGAAAGCGACTTTGATTTCGTTGGTGGTGGCTTTGGTCTTGGTCATTGGGTCTGCTCCTGTTTCCCGAAACTTCGCCGATATGGCTCGTTTCATTTTCCGCGTCGCCGGAAACGGGGGAGGACGGTCAGGGACCGGAAAGAGGAGGGGTATCCCCGTGCGCACAAGGCGCAGCCGCGGAGCATGGGGAAGCCGCTTTTCCGGCCGCTTTGCGGTTCATCCTTGACCGGTCGGGGGCGGAGCCCCTTCAAAAAAGTCAATGACTGGCGCAGCCAGGCGGATACCTTTGGGGCTTACTTGCTCGGTCTCGTGGGGCGCGGATTTGTAGCGCTCATTGGAGAACATTCCGGTGGTCGCTGTGAAAACAACGAAAGCAAAATCCCACCGGTGATTAGCAGCACCGTGATCACCAGCGACAAAGCTGGTGGAAATTTCTCCAGAGGGAATAAATCAGCGAGGAAAATCTTGCTGCCGATGAACACCAGAACCAGCGATAGCGCATATTTTAGATAGGTGAACCGAGCGATGAGAACCACAAGTACGAAATACAGCGCTCGAAGCCCAAGGACTGCGAAAATGTTGGACGTGTAGACAATGTAAGGATCAGTCGTAATCGAGAAAATCGCCGGAATAGAGTCAATTGCGAAAATGAGGTCGGCGGTTTCGACCATGAAGAGCGTCAACAGCAATGGTGTTGCAAGAAGTCTCGATCCGGAGCGGATGAAAAACCGGTGTCCGTGGAGATCGGACGAAAGTGGCAACCATCTACGTAACAACCGGAGAACTGGGTTGTCGGCGACTTCAAATTGATGATCGCCATTCAAGAGCATCTTGACGCCAGTGAATATGAGAAACACTGCGAAGACGTACAAAACCCACTCGAAGTGGGAGACGATTACCGTACCTGCGCCAATCATCACACCGCGCAAGACAATTACCCCCACAATCCCCCAGATCAGGACCTTGTGCTGATAAGCTCTTGGTATCGAGAAGTAGCTGAAGATAAGGGCAATGACGAACACATTGTCCAATGACAGGCTCTTTTCGACGACATAGCCTGTCAGGTAGAGCATCGCGGCGTGAGCGCCGAGCATCTGCCAGATCCAAAGGCTGAACAGCAGTCCCAAGCTGATGTACAACGCGGAAAGAAGCAGGCTTTCTCTAAGACCAATCTCATGTGGACGGCGGTGTAGAACGCCCAAATCGAAAACGAGCAGCCCAAGCATGAGTGCAAGGAATGTTCCCCACATCCATATCGGTTCACCCATCACTTCCGTCAGCAACAGGTTCATGATTTTAGTTCCACCAGCGCCAATAACTGACACCGAGCACGGAAAAGGGCTGGATAGTCGTGCAGGGTGCGCTCAAATCGCGCTGAAAGGACGTGGGACGGATAATACGGCTTTGCAAGTGGCTAATTGAGAAAAACCTCTGCACTGGGCGCTAATCTACTTTCGTAAAAAACAAATAAACAGAGAAAAACTTGCTCTCCCAAATAAAGTCAAATGTTTGACCGCAGATGATGCTGAAACTATTTTTTTAGTCTAATGGAAGCGTGGCCTGGAGCGAATTATCTGAAAGCTCAGACGGTCAGTGACTGTTCGAATGCTGAACTTTAGCGAAGTAGGAAATCCTTCTCGCTAGATTTCAGATATCTCCTGGATGGTAATCATGTCCTCTCAAATTGAAGACAATGAAGGTGAGCAACCGAAACGGTTGATCACCTTTGGCACTATGTTTGGCTTTGTGTCTGCAGTCGTTCTGGTAGACACGCTACTCCTCACCTTCGCGTTCCTAATTCTATGGGCGTTGGCTGGGTATTTCAGGCTTTCGTTGGTCCCTTTTGCCATCCTCAATGCGTTGATCTTGATACCGACAGCCTGGGCCTGTGCACGGGTTGGTATTCTGGCGTTCGAGGCCGAAACGGATCCGGCAAACAACTGAAGCTCCACCATACGCCATCGATCTGATGCTCGGGTCTTCTGATCCTACCTGCACAAGGAGGTGCCGTGCCAAATCCGTCAAAGAAACGTCGGCAATTCGTTCGTTGGCACAACTGCCTTCGGCCACGTGATTACCGGCGTTCCGGGATCGAACCTGCAAGTGTACGACTCATTGAATTGACTGAAGCAATTTGGCTGTGGTCGGCATTCGTTGCAAACTCGCTAAGATCCTCGTTCGCCACGCTGAACCGGACTCAATCGCCAGCTGGTACGCTTCTACCAGATCGTAGGGTCTGTTTTCGCTCAAGGCTTCAATCAGGAATGCCGCCTGTGCGCGGTCCTTGTGTGCTTTGAGTGCGTCCGGTCCGCCTTGTCTTCGGTCAGCGACAATCAGCTTGTGAACTGCAAAGCGTTCTGGCTTCGGAATTTGCACCAACACTCCGGATCTATACAGAAAGGGTACTCGAATTGGGTCGGCAATCAGGTAATTGAGAAAATGCAGACTTTGAGCGTTGACCCCAAGGGCTGGAAGATCGCGGATGCCTTCGTCTTCTTCAAATGAAGGCGTCAGAAATTCCACCAACGTCTGGCGATTTGACTGCCGCCAACGCCAGGTCTTGCCGCTCTCAAGCGTTGGCAACGGATCGAAGTGGAGTTCGGAAAAGACCTCTTGCAATGGCGGTTCGACTGTATCAGCGAGAGCCAGGGACAAGCGCTCAAAACTCGCGATGTCGATATCGTCTGTTGTTGCCGATTGATCGAAACCAATCCGGACGCCAAGCTCTCCTTCATAACAGCGAAAGGCATGCGTGCCGACGATCGTACCTCCCAGCCGAAAGACACCGGCTTTCGCCATTGCCGAGACAACCTGACCGGAGCCTACATCCGCGAACAGATACCCTTCGGCCCGCAGCACACGCATCAACCTGGCTCGCTCGAGATCTGCCTGCTTGGCGGCATCTGCGATTTCAGTTTGCCGATTCAATCGGTTGCGCAGCTCGGAGGTGTCTTCTCCGATGTAACGATCGACCGTTTTGTTCCCAAGTCGGTAGTGATCATACCAATAGGTTTTTGTGCCGACCGTTTTGCATCGAGGCACTCCTCGGAGGTCCGAAACAGCACGGTCAATCAAAGATCGTCGCAGGTCAGTCCAAGCTGCAATACCGATTGCGCTATGATAGCTCACGGACATATTTACCCCACATAATTTTTTCTGTGGGGTAAGTGTACCATCTTTGGTACCCCACAAACTATTTTTTGTGGGGTATTGTTCAGAAACTGTTTCAGAATGAAAAAGCAACGTGCTCGATTGTCAGGCGAATATCTTAAGAGCACGCTGCAGTTCTAGTGCACCTTATCAAAGGTGCTCAGAAATATTACCGTAACTTTTCGAAAGTATAAATTTGTCAAAATTACAAATTTTATTTCTAAATGTGAATGATGGTCGAAATATTTATATTTCTATTTATTATTAATATAATATGTAAAACATTTTATCTAAATCATTTTTGAATATTAAACGCGTTGCAATTCCAGGATTAAAATCTCAAAATGATAGAAATGTCAGATTTGTTATTTTTAATAATGGCTTATTGATAATTCAAGGAGCGCGTGAGCACTTGGATATCTCAACTGTCAGTCAGTTCATTTCCGTAGGGTTAGTTGTTAATATTTACATATTGCTAAGACATTAATAGCGGTCGATGGTTCCGTGCATTCATTGCAACAAAATGACCTGGCCGGGTGTCTTTCGATATCCGACCAGGTCGATATGAGCTAGGGCGTACGTCCCCGCGTCGCCATCTATTGCGAGTAACTGATCAGAACACCCAGCCGGTAGTGATCCAGGTGACCTCCTGGTCACCTACATACACCCCGACCTGAGCCGCGGCATTTGGGTCGTCCGGATCGGCGTAAAACCACAGGTGGGCGTCTTTGCCGTCCTGTGTCTTGAAGTAATAGCCGGAGCCCTCGTTTTCCGAGTTGCGGAGGTCCGCGGCAGGGAAGATCTCGTTGTAACTTCCGTGAACCAGGATTGCCCCTTCGCGAAGGCAGACTTCCAATACCGGCTTACCCGCATCGTTGATGATCAGGCTTTCTGGCCCAGTGTCGAACTCCAGATAGTCATCGACAAGTTCTAGAGCGATCACCTTTCCTGTTGCCGGGCACACATCCTCTTCCGAGGCCCTTTCCAGAGGTTGCTCCAGGGTAAGTTGCACGTGAACGGACAGCGTGCCTTCGGTATAGGGCAGCTGCTTGTTCGCCGTTTTGGTGCGCACAAAATTGGTAATGTCGATAAGTGCATCGCTCAACTGCACGTTTTCTTTGGCTGTCAAAACAGAAGAGAAAGCTTCCATAAACGGGCTGTTATTGCCCTCGCCGTCATATGCCCGGTGGTTCGGCTGAGCAGAGTAGATCACCATCAGATCCTGAAGCTGATGGTTGACCCGGGACAACCCCTTCGCGCTGGGATCAAAGATCTTTTCGAGCGAACGAGTGGAAGCAAACGGGTTGTCGCGACAAGCATCGACAATGAGCAGCTTGACCTTTGCGCTCTGCGCATAAGCGGCCAAAAATTCTTCCATTCGTACGGCAGTGTTCTCGAAAGTTGCCTTGTTTTCGGCGCCCGTGTCTGTTGCCAGCAGGTAGTTTACGTTGCCCGCCTGTACCCCGTGGCCCGCAAAGAAGATGGCCGCGACTTCCGCCCCTTTCGAAGCTGTTTGGAAATTTCGAAGGGCATGTCGCAGACTCTCCGTGTCGGCATCCAGAACTACCTGACTCTCGAAACCGAGGGCTGAGAACGTTCGGCCCGCCAAATCAGCATCGCGGACCGGATTGTCGAGAGGACTAACATTTAAGTAGTGCGAGTTGCCGATGATCAGTGCCACCTTCTGTGCAGCCTCGGCAGACGGTAACGCCATGAAGGACAGAAGAAGACTTGTCAGAACCGCGAGAAGACACTTCATAGTCACTAGGCTCCCGTTCCGCCAAATGAGTATCCGCAGATCTGCGCGGATGCAGGTAAGCTTAACCGGCGGATTGGTTGAGAACCACATACAACGTGGAGTGAACCGCTATTTTTGTTTCAGACTTTGAACAGCGAAATCAAGGCGCGTAACTGCTGCAGCTCCGGTGATAAAATTTCTATGTGACTGCACCCGGCTAGGAAAACTGCTTCGATCAATCGGAAGTTCAGCTCAAATTGAAGCGCCATAAGTTTATCGGGACATCCCTTTCGATTTCCGGGGCCTAATCTGACGTGTGCGGATCTTTTGCGGGGTCTTTCCGCTGATGATCTGGAAGTATGATTTCTGTAGCTCGAGCGCTTCGCGGGCCTCGGCATCGACACCGGCCTGTTGCTCCAGAAACCGGCGCCAGGACACCCGCTTGCCGGTGTGACCTCCGGTCATGCGTTTCCAGGCGGGATGTCGTTCGAGGCGCGGATCGAGCGGACGGCGGCGGTATTTGGATCTGGATTTTGTCGGATCAACGAGCCGGTCCTGTTTGCGATAAGGGCCGTACTTGTCTTCAAGGTTCTTTTTCGAAAACAGCCGATCAACGGCGCTGGCTTTTTCCATGGTGCCGGTGCCGATGTCGCGGAACACGAACCCAGCCCCACGCCGGCGAAGTTCAACGCCGTAGAGCGCAAAACCCTCGTGCAATTCCTCCCAGGTTTCTGCTACTCGACGGATCACGAGCAGCTCAGTAGTTGTCCTAAAGAATATCCGAAGTTGTCGCCACATATCAAAATACGTTGGGTATTGTACGAACTTGTAGTCACTCATCCAAACAAGTCATTGAATTGAATGAGTTTTGACAAGAGATATCGAGAATTTTCTAATTTTCTGGTTGTGCAAAGAGGTTTCAGGAGAAGCGTTTAATTTTGCGCCAATCAGTAAAAACGAAACATTCAGGTCAATATTATTCGAGATTTATCAAAAAATATAAGAGTACACCATTTTGAAGACGTCGGAGAAATGAGGATTTTTAAGGGGGCGCTCGCTAACTTTCCCGCACTCTGCTGTACCATTTTTCGTATGGCGACAAGACTGGTTTGGAGCCGAGAGCCGACGGTCGGGTTTTGGAATTTTGCGTCCTTAGTCCGAAATTCGTTAGGACAATTTCTGTGGTAACTTTCGGCCCTTTGCGGACTTTCGACAATCTGTTTCGATGCTGCGGTTGCAGCCCACTTTGCAGTCATTCGCTGGTTATTTGCGACAGCTCATGCCCCTTCAGTCACGGCGCTCAGGCTAGGCGACTTGCGCGCATAACCAGATTGAAGGAACTTGGGTGGTGTAATGAAGAGTGGCCGACGCTTGTGTATCCAAAGAGAACACCGCAAGAACCGAGCTTACCTGGGCACACTTGTCGACATGCAGGCTCGATCAGCGCAATTAGTGAAACAAGTCTCGATAACATAGGGGCAAAGCGGTGCCGCGTAACGACGAATACCTTTTGAATGGGATAATTGAACAGTATCCGATTGAAGGCTCTGTTAATTTGGATATTGGCGAGCGATTTGAATTGTTCTGTCTAGAACAAATCTTAAAGAGTTACGACCTTAGCGGAGACGAGCTAAAGAGCGGTCACACTGATGGTAGAGACGACGGCGGGATCGACGGATGCTATCTTTTCATCAATGGCCACTTGTGCGGCGGTGACGAAGGTTCTCTACCTAAATCTGGCGCTCGGATGGAAGTGTTCTTGATCAATTGTAAGCACCACAATACTTTCAAGGAAGCTACTCTCAATACTATTGTCGCCACTCTACAAGAATTATTTGACTTAAGCCTTTCGGAAGAACAGCTTGCTGGCAGCTACAACAAAAAAATCCTCGAGTTTAGAAGGCTGTTTTCGAAATCCTATCGGAAGTTGGCCATTCAAAGGCCGGTGCTTTCGTTCAGAGTAGTATACGCATCACGCGGAAACACTGATCAACTTGGAGAAAGTGTAAGTGCCAGAGCAGATCAGATTGAGCGGATACTTCTTGAACTGTTTAGCGAAGCAAAATGCGATTTTGATTTTATGGGAGCGCCGGAGCTGGTTGAGCTCTTTCGCCAGACCAAAACATTCACTCTCGAAATCCCTTTCTCAGGTCAGGTGTCAGGCGATGTCGATGGCCACATAATTCTCTGCAAGCTAAAAGACTACTTCAACTTCATTACTGATGAAAACGGAAATCTACGCAGGTATTTGCTGGATTCAAATGTCCGCGATTATTTAGGTGAAAACAAAGTCAACCTCGACATAACAAACACGCTTACCAACAACCAAGGACCCGACTTCTGGTGGCTCAACAACGGAGTTACTATTCTTGCTACCAAGGCCACGATCACGGGAAAGTCGATGGTGATGCAGGACATTCAAATTATCAACGGCCTTCAAACCTCAGAAACAATTTTTAATCACTTCTCGAGCGGGTCGGAAGTCTCAGCGGACAAGAGCATTTTTATTAAGGTGGTAGTTTCTGAGGATACCGAGCTAAGGGATCAAATTATTGTAGCATCCAACAATCAGAGCACTGTTGAACAAAGTGCGCTTCGAGCTACTGACAAAATTCAGCGAGACATCGAAGACGTTCTAGAGCGTGCGGGCTGGTACTACGAAAGACGCAAGAACTACTACCTGAACGTTGGAAGGGCTGCGGAACGGATCGTCAATCCAATGTACGTGGCAGGAGCGGTCACTGCGCTCATCATGAAGAACCCATTTTCAGCTTCACGCCTCCGTTCAAGGTTCATGCGTTCCGACAACAATTACAGTGCCGTGTTCTCCAGCGCTTTTCCGATAGAGGTCTGGCCAGTTCTAGTTTCGATACACAAGGAGGCCGAGGCGGTACTGAATGAGGCAAGAAAATCCTCGTCTCCTAGGGGTGAGCGTTTCTTACGAACGTGGCGCGGCCTGATATCGCTTTTAGCAGTTGCGAAACGATTTGGAACGTTCGCGTTCTCTGCAGCACAGCTCGCGAATATCACGCTCGATGAAAGGTTTCGGGAAGAACTCCTGTATTGTTGGAACTTCTGTGAAAGTAAGTCTAGCGGGCCTAGCAAACCCAGTAGCACGCATATGCGTGACATCTGTGACGAGTTTGCGACGCTTCAAGCCATCTCAAACCCCGAAGTTATCGGACGTCGCAGTCCATCTAACACGCAAGGAAAGCAAAAGCTCGCGGTCTCGTTGTCGAGCGAGTTTTTGGATCAAGTGGATATGCTCTTGCCGCATCAACCTTGGCAGACAGGTGTTCATTACGAGGTTGCAGAGAAGCTCGGCTGCAGGGTCGCTGAGGTATCCGCTGCAATTCAGCAACTGATTTCGTTGGGCCGTCGCAAAAACCAGCGCGATGGAGTTGTGCTGGAATAGTGGACATTCTGGAACTTCATACCCCTCAAAATGTCGAGTATTGCCACATCTATCGGATGTCAGCTTTTGTAATCTACATCACGGCTTCGTTCACCCCGCAGAGAACTACCGCTCCCCGCCCTCAATAGACCTACGCTCGTCCCCTATCTAACGGCACTTTGCAAACCAGTCCGAAATCCTGCGAATGTCTAAAAAAGGGGCTGCAAAGATGACGACTGCTCTTCCCGACTGGCTCACCCATCACTGTGAAGTCGTCGAGACCGGAGACGAGAACTGGCGATTCAAAGGACCTGAAAGCTAAATCACTGCTGGCCCGATGCTGCGTTAGATCGAGTCTACGCAGCATCGGGCCAGTTCTTCAAAGACATGGCATCAATATTCGAAGCCAAAAAGAGGCAACATTCGGTGCCGGTAGAACTTACCGTCAAACGATCGACATGCTGTGAGACACGGTTTTGACGATCATGTAGTTCTCCAGTCCCTCGGTGCCGCCTTCGCGGCCGCTTCCGCTGGACTTCACGCCGCCGAAAGGGGTTTCCGGAAGGGAGGCCTCCAGTGTGTTGATCGACAGGTTGCCAGCTTCCACCTCATCCGTCATCCGATCGATATAGTCGGCCCGGTTGGTGAAGCCGTAAGCGGCAAGACCGTAAGGTACCGAGTTTGCCCGGGCGATCGCTTCGTCGAGAGAGCCGACAGGGTTGATCACCGCCAGGGGACCAAAGGGCTCTTCCTGCATGACCCGGGCATCGTCGGGCACATTGGCAAGCACCGTCGGCTTCAGGAAGTAGCCGGCACCTTTAATAGGCGAGCCGCCCACGCAAAGTTCGGCGCCCTTGGCGCAGGCGTCTTCGATCAGGTCCATGAGCGCGGGTACCCGGCGTTCGTTGGCCAGGGGTCCCATTTCATTGTCCGGAGCCATGCCGTTGCCGACCTTGGTCGCCGCAGCGCGCCCACTGAAGGTTTCCAGGAAGGGCGCGAAAATGCTTTCATGCACAAAGAACCGCGTTGGGGAGGTGCAGACCTGCCCGGCGTTGCGGTACTTGCGGATCGCGCCACTGATTGCGGCTCTTTCAACATCCGTATCCTCGCAGACGATGACCGGTGCATGACCGCCCAATTCCATTAACGCGCGCGTGTCGTTTTGTGCGGCCAACCCGGACAGATGCCGCCCAACGGTAGTGGAACCGGTAAAGGCAACAAGCCGCACCACTTCTTGCCGGATGAGGTGACCGGAAATCTCGGCAGGTGTCCCGAAGACCAGGTTCAGCACGCCCTTGGGCAGTCCTGCGTCGTGAAAGGCGCGGGCAATATGGAGGGCGCCGGCCGGGGTTTCCTCGGCTGCCTTTAGGATGATCGAACAGCCGGCAGCGAGCGCGCCGGCCACCTTGCGCGCTGGTTGGCTCATGGGAAAGTTCCAGGGAGCCAGCCCGAGCGTCACGCCGATCGGCTGGTGATGCACCAGGTAACGCACGCCGGGCGCCGAAGGGATGACACGGCCGTAGCTACGGACGGCTTCTCCGGCGTCCCATTCGAAGAACTCACAGCCCCGAATGACCTCCAGACGCGCCTGAGCCAGCGGTTTGCCGTGTTCGGCGGTGATGGCCCGGGCGATCTCTTCCTGTCGTTCGCGCAACAGGGCCGAAGCTTTCAAAATGATGTCGGCACGCTCACGCGGGGCCGTGCGGCACCAGACTCGGAACCCGGTTTCCGCCGCTTCAAGCGCATCGTCGAGATCGGAAATGCGCGCATGCGGAAGACGACCGATTTCCTCTTCGGTCGCCGGGTTTACAACCGCCAGATCGTCACGCGTTTTCCGCCACTCTCCGCCGATATAAAGGCGCAGGTCCGGGTAGATGCTCATGTTGTCCTCGCAATCAGTGTGTTGCGGTCAACGTGTCACGCGCCAGCTCCGGCTCTCAAGTGAATTGAACTGATACTGATATCCGTTTGCCTGATATCAGATTAGGGTCTGACCATATCTCATCTGCGCTGCGGCTTGCCGCAGCGCGGTCAGGAATGCGGCCCCAGCGGGTGACAGGCTCTGCTCGCCGCGGTGCGACACACCCACGGGTCCCGCCCCGAAGGGTACGGTCCAGTCGACCTGCGCGAGGAGCCCGCGTTCAATATCGAGCGAGGCGACATGCGCAGGCATCAGCCCGACGAAGTCATGGCTGCGCAGTAGCGAGCGATTGGCCAGATAGGAAACGGACTCGATGGCGACCGACGGCACAAATTGGTCCTGCTTGACGAAATACTGGTCGGTCTGGCGGCGAAGCGTTGTTTCGACCGGCGGCAGGATCCAGCCGAAAGGCGTGAGCTGTTCGAATGTCACCGACCGTGCCTTCGTCAGCGGGTGTTGGGGGCCAACAATTGCCAGAACGCGTTCATCGAAAAACTTCTCCTGGACGATTTTTGCACGGTGCCGCCGGCTGGGAAGACGCCCGACAACCATATCGATCTCGCCGGACAAAAGAGCCGGCATCAGGACCTCGTTGGTGCCTTCCACGATCTTGATCGCAACCTTCGGACGGTCTTTCAGAAGTGTCTCGATCGCCGCAGGCAGCAGGGCCGGGGACGCGGCAAGCAACGTGCCCACAACAACCCGGCCGCTGTTGCCCTCGTTCAGGTCGTCCAGTTCCTGCGCGGCGTTCGACACCTGCGCAAAGATCAGCTTGCCGTGGCGGATCAGAGTCGCGCCGAAGACCGTAGGCACCACACCGCGATTGGTGCGTTCGAACAGCTTGACCTCGAAGTCGAGTTCCAGATCCTGGATCATCTTTGTGGCGGCAGGTTGCGAAATGCCGAGATCCTGCGCGGCATTCTGGATGCTACCCTGCTGGCCGACAGCGATCAGAAGCCTGAGCTGACGCAGTTTCAGGCGGGTCAGCGCACGGTCGACGATGCGGGTATGCCGGGTAACCAAATGCGATACCTCATATCACGATAGCGGATTGTTGGCGCTCGATGGCGGCAACGACGCTCATTGCAGCAAGGGCGGAGCTGCGCGGATTGTCCGGGAGCGCACGTCCCTCAATGTGGAACGTGAAACTGCCGAATGCACCAGAGGCCTTAACCTCGTGGATGTTTGCCGCTATGCCGGGATCGGCGATCAGCCGAACTTTCGTCGCTTCAAAACCTGCCCCGGCCAGCGCCACGGCGGCGGCGACATTGGCGTTCTTCGGGTAAAGGGTTGCTGCCTGCCGTGCGCTGCCCTCGAAATGTGTAGCTGCCTGGTCGAGCGTGTCCAGGTCCAGCCGGTCTTCTGCCGGCGAACCCTTCCAACTCTGTGGAGGTTTTCGGCCTGTATAGGTAACCTCTGACAGCCCGCCAACCTGCGCAGCCCGCAGGCAGTCGAGAGCTCCTATCGATCCACTTGCCAGACGAAGCCGGGCACCGCCCCGCTCGGCCGCCGAATTCAATCGGCTGTAAAGATCGGTGTCGGCCAGCGCTCCAAGGGAAACCGTGACGAGGTCGATGCCCCGCTCGAGAATGGCCGGTCCGTGTTCTGCCAGGGCCGCGTGACCCGCGCAATCGATCATCACATCGACATCACCGGGCAATTCGTTCACGTGCAGGACACGCAAGAGGCCGTCGTTGTCCTTGCCGACAGGCAGTTCGGACCTGACAAGTACCGCATGGGTCGCATTCAGACTGGTGCAGACGTAGCGCGCGATAGCGCCTTCGCCAATGATCCCGATTTTCATGGTTCCCTTCATGCGGGCTTAGTTATCCGAATTTCAGGGAGGTTTGATATACAATTTTTTGATAGCCATATCCGTGCAATCTGTTGGCGCTTCCGTTTTGTCCCGGGCCTTTATACGGCCGAAGATTAACGGGAGCACACCCAGTGGACTATGCAAAACACGAAGCAAAGGCACATGCCCGCGAGACGATGCGCGGCATCTGGGCGGCTGCTTTGAATCCTTTCGACAAAGACCTGGCATTCGATGAGGCCGGGCTGCGCCGCAACATCCGCCACTGGATCGACGACCTGGGCATCAGGGGCCTTTTCATCGCCGGCAAGCAAGGCGAGTTCTGGTCGATGTCGCTGGAAGAGCGCAAGCACAACATGTGCGTTGCGGTGGACGAATGTGCCGGCAAGGCCGGAACAATCATGTCGATCTCCGACCAGAACGTCGGCACTGTGCTGGAGCTTGGACGTCATGCCGAAGCTTGCGGTGCCGATTACGTTGTGGTTCACGCGCCGATGCTCAGCTTCTGCCACGACCGGGACGAGGTTCTGTACAATTACTACAAGTATCTGTGCGACAGGCTCGATATCGGCATCGCCATGTGGAGCCACCCTGACAGCGGCTACCTGATGGAGCCGGAAACCTGCGCGCGGATCGCCGAACTGCCCAATATCATGGCAATTAAATATTCCGTCCCGCGTGAGATGTATGCACGACTGACCCGGATGGTCGGCGACAGGATACTGGTTTCGACATCCGCTGAAGAAGACTGGCTCGACAATATCGAGGAGCTGGGATGGCAACTTTACCTCTGCTCGTCTCCCCCCTACCAGATCCAGACCCGGAACGATCGCCGGATGCACGAATACACCGAACTAGCCTTTGCCGGAAAATTCGACGCGGCCCGGCGGGTGCGCGACAGCCTGGCGCCGGTGCGCGAGGCAATCCGCAAGACGAAGCCAGGTGGCAAACCAACTGCGCACGGCAAATACTGGCAAGAGCTTCTCGGCCAGGTCGGCGGCCGGGTCCGCCATCCCATGCTGGAACTGACGGAGACAGAGAAGGCCTCGGTCTGCGCCGCGTTTGAGGATTGTGGCCTGCATCTGTGATGCGGCCAGCGGCCGGAAAGTCGGTCAGGTTCAGGGCGTCCGGGTATCACGAATCCGGATATCCAATTTCCCGGAAACAAATGTTTCTTTGCTTCAATGTCACCTAGGCTGAGCCATGCCGAGGTGAGGTTTATTCAAGAGGTGGCTATGTCCAGATTGAGTGCATTCAACTTCAAGCAATGGATCGACGAGCATCGCCATCTGCTGAAACCGCCAGTTGGAAACCAGCAGATCTGGGAAAATGCAGACCTGATGGTGACCGTCGTCGGCGGACCCAACAAGCGCACTGACTATCACGACGATCCAGTGGAAGAGTTCTTCTATCAGCTCGAAGGCGACATGGTGCTGAAGATCTACGATGGCAAGGAATTCTACGATGTGCCGATCCGCGAAGGCGAGATCTTCCTGTTGCCACCGCACGTTCGCCATTCACCGCAAAGGCCACAGGAAGGCTCGATTGGCCTCGTGGTCGAGCCCAAACGCCAAACCGGAGAGCTCGACGCCATCGAATGGTATTGCTTCGACTGCGGAACGCGCGTGCATCGCGCAGAGATGCAGCTGGAATCGATCGTGAGAGACCTGCCTCCGGTTTACGAGAGTTTTTATGCGTCCGAGGAAGCACGCACGTGCCCGAACTGCGGAACGGTGCATCCGGGTAAGGAACCGCCCGAGGGCTGGGTGCAGCTCTGAGCGTTCTCAGTGTAAAGGGAGGAAAACATGAAACTTATCGCCAAGATGCTTGCAGGTGCCGCGATTGCGTCGGCCTTTGTTATGCCCGCCACTGCAAAAGACTTCCGCATCGGCCTGATAACACCGCCGCCGCATATCTGGACCAAGGCCGCTGAAGCCTTCGGCGCGGAACTGGCGGAGAAAAGCGGCGGAACCCACAGTCTGACGGTCTTTCCAGCCCGTCAGCTTGGAAACGAGGCGGAGATGCTGCAGCAGTTGCAGACCGGTGCTCTCGACATGGCCTTTATGACCGTGGCCGAAGTCTCCAATCGCGCGCCGGACCTAGGGGCATTCTATGCGCCTTATCTGGCAAACGACGTGGCTCATGCCGGGCGCATCCTGCGATCGGATACGGCAAGGAGTCTGCTTGACCAGCTTCCCGCCACCGTTGGCGTGGTCGGGACCGGTTACGGCATGGCCGGTCTGCGCCAGATTGTCAGTCGGGGCAAAGTGACCTCCGCGGCCGATCTTGCTGGGCTAAAACTCCGGATCACACCGTTCGAACCGATACTCGATTTCTACAATGCCTTGGGCTCGGCGCCGACGCCCATGCCGCTGCCTTCGGTCTATGATGCGCTCGCCAATGGTCAGGTGGACGCGATCGATATGGACGCGGAACTGATCTGGGTCCTGAAATACTACGAGAATGCCGACACAATCGTGCAATCGGATCACATGATGTTCCCGATGGTCGGTCTTGTTTCGGCCAAGGTCTGGGCAGGTCTGCCGGAAGATGACCGGGCGCTGATCGGGCAGCTCATGTCGCAGCACGTGGACAGCACCATCGACAGTTACATCGGCAAGGAACAAGGGTGGCTGGACCAGATCGCTGGTACCGGCAAGACCTACACCAAGGTTGGTCCGGAGTTTTTCGGCGATGCGGTGGACCAGTGGAATGCAATCTGGGTCGAAAAATCCTCTGCACTGAATGACCTGCGTACCGTTTCTGCGGAAACGGCGAACTGACCTGTTCGAACAGGAAACCGTGGCGCGCGAGATCCCGTGCCGCGGTTTCTTATTGGAGGGCTTCATGTTGATGCGTATCTCGTCGGTCTGGGCGCGGATTGAAATTGCCCTTGCTGCATGTCTGGCCGTTTCCGTGACGCTGCTCATCCTTCTCAATGTTGTTACCCGCAGCCTCGGCTCGGCCCTGTACTGGGTCGATGAGCTGGCGATCTACGCGATGGCATGGATGACCTTCCTGGGCGCTTCGGCTGCGATCCATTTCGGCCATTCCGTTGCCATCACCGTTCTGACCGACGCTTTACCGGCCGGAGCCAGGCGGGTCGTGGCAATCCTTGTCGATGTCATCGTTCTGGTGTTCGCGCTTTTCATGCTCTGGTTCTGCTGGCGCTGGTTCGGCCTTTATATGCTGGGGCAGCAAGGGTTTGATGTGCTGGCCTTTCAGGCAAAAACCTTCAATTTCATCTATGCAGAACCGACGACCACCCTTGGTATTGGCAAGGTGTGGGTCTGGAGCGTGATGTGGCTGTTTGCCTTCGGCGCGACACTCCACGGCCTGGCCAATTTGTTCTCCCGCCCTGGAGCTGTAACGGAACCTGCGCAATGACGCCGCTCATCTTCATCGTCAATCTGCTACTCGCGGTTCCGGTCGCCCTGGTCCTTGCGCTGACGGCGATCTGGTACATCTGGGAATCCGGTAACACCATTCTTTACGACAGCTTCGCTCAGAAGATGTTCTCAGGAATTGAGAACTACGGGCTTCTCGCCATCCCGCTTTTCATGCTAACCGGCGAAATGATGAACGAAGGCGGTATGACGCGGCGCCTGATCAATGCAGCCCGGATCTTTGTCGGCGGTTTTCGCGGTGGGCTTGCCTATATCAACCTGCTGGCCAACATGTTCATGGCAGCGATCATCGGTTCGGCCACTGCACAGATCGCGGTGATGGCGCGCGCCATGACGCCGGAAATGGAAAAAGAGGGCTACGACAAGGGTTTTGCCGCAGCCACCACGGCGGCAGGCGGTCTGCTTGCCCCCGTCATTCCGCCGTCGATGATGTTCGTAATCTTCGGCGTTCTGGCACAGATCCCCATCGGCGACATGTTTCTGGCAGGTGTCGTGCCGGGACTGATGCTGGCGGTTTCCTTCGCGTTGGTTATCGCGGCAGTCGGTTTCCTGCGTGGCTTTCCAAGAGGAGCCTGGTACACGGGCCGCGAGGCCGTATCCGCTCTGCTCTTTTGTCTGCCGGCAGCCTTCATTCCGCTTGCGATTATTGGCGGCATTCTTTTCGGCATTGCGACACCTACGGAATCCGCGGCCATTGCCTCACTCATTGCGTTTTTGGTCGGCTGGCTCGTCTACCGCGAATTGAAGCCGTCCACTCTCTTTGCAATGTTCAGGCGTACCGCGGTCAGTGCCTCGATGATCATTTTCATGATCGCCGCCGCCAACGTGTTCGGTTGGGTGATTATCTACGAAGCACTGCCGCAGAAACTTGCCAGCCTTATTACTTCGCTCACTGCCGATCCGTTTGTGTTCCTATTGATCGTCAACGTGGTCCTGCTAGGCGTTGGCATGGTGATCGACGGCATCGCCGCGGTTATTCTGATTACCCCGATCCTGCTGCCCATTGCGATGAACAACTATGAGATCAGCCCTTACCAGTTCGGTGTCGTGATCTGCCTGAACCTCGTCCTCGGGCTGCTGACGCCTCCTGTTGGTGTGGGCCTATATATTGCATCGACGATGAGTGGCACCTCACCGGGTCGTATCCTGCGCGCACTCTGGCCATTCCTGCTGGCGGTCGCGGTGGTTTTGATCCTACTCAGCCGCTTTCCATCGCTCTCCACCATGCTCATCCAGACATGAGCCTGATGGGGCTTTGGTCCTTCGGGCTGTAGCCGCGTCACGTGAGAGCTGACTGGTTGCGCATCTTCAGGACACCCGTTTTGAGACCTCTTCATGGCGAAGTTCCGCCGGAGGGTGGGAACGCATTAGCCACGTACTGAATGTGTCGTTCTTTCTTTCGCCCAATTCCGAGAAGTCATCCAGGATCTCAGAAATCCCAACGCCATCCATAAGCCGGGCCGCAAAGCGGTCGGCTTCGTATTCGGTTAGCCTGGATACCGAGCTGTTGAGCATTTGGGCAGCGTTGGCCGGAATGCGCAAAATCGCCGTGATGGCGGTGAAGAGGAACCCGATGAAAGGAATTCGGTTGAGCGTGCCGTTTGCCAAACCAATACCAAGGTTGACCGGCAGATTGAGATAATGGAGGAACATCAGGATCCGGGTATCCCAATTACACAGGTGTCCAATTTCGTGAGCGGCTATTCCGGCAAGGCGCTCGATGCCAGATGGTGTGTCTCCGTATTTCAGCAGCAGCCCCTTCGTAAAGCAGATCCGATTATGGGCGTAGGCAAAGGCATTGAGTTCACCGCAATCCTGTACTCGCCAAACGATCCTGGGAAATTTGATCTCGGAGACAGACGATCTTTCCTGCAGGACTGCCTCAACTTTGCTGATCAGGTCCATTTCCCTTTGAGAAGGGCGCCTTGTAGCGAAGGTGATATCGAAAGCGCCTGCACCGACTGACGGTACTTTGGCAACAAAGACTGCCGGCAGAAGCGCTAGTCCAAGCGCCAGGACAAAAACCTGCCAGTCCTGAAGAGGGATGTCGCCAACTAAGATCGAGTACGGCAACGACAGTATGTTGAAAGAGAGCATAACCAGGCAGAATGCCGAGGCTGCTGCGGCGATCAGAGCGACGGAACGGACTAGTTCAATAGCTGCAATCCTTGTGATGATTTTTAACATGAGTATTCCGGACTTATGAAAACGAACTGCTACTTTTAAGTGCATTTTTCAACAATTCACCAAAAAGAAGATGGCTGAGCAATTCGAGTTCCCGCCTGCCTGCGCCAAGTTGCAGAAACTTGCGACCCTTGCGAGGTTTTGTGCCCCAACGAAATGGCGCCTTGCGCTTGTTGGATCTGCCAAAGTCATGCCGCGTCGAGGTACGCTGAGTGTGAAACCGATTGGTGCGCGATTGCCGGCAGTCTGTTCAGAAAATAGGAAAGGCAATCCTGCTCCTTGTCTGAGCCATCTTCCGGTGGCCATCTGCCTGGAAGTTGATATCCGGATGATCCGTTGACGCTGGTTGCGAGTTTGAACCGCGCCAGGTCCGGCAGGGTCTTTTCGGCGAGCCAGGCGTTCCACTCATCGACCTGCCGGGTCTGAGCCGTTGGCAGGACGACGACGGGAATGGAGCGGCGTATGACGGCCTTCGCGTGCGGCTCGCGCGCGTTAGGTTTTTTATTTTTTTCTTTCTCTAAGTTTGGTGGACAGATTTGACCACCTTCGCCAGACACATCTGACCGCCTTCCGGGACAGATTTGTCTGCCTTCGGAAGATGTAAGGGGGACAGATTTGTCCGTCTTTTCTCGAAGCTCGCAGGCCTTTAAGATCGAGGCGTCGGTAGGGCAATACTCCGTATTGTGCCCGACGCCATTCCCGCGTTGAACGCAAAGCCATTCACCGATTTCCAGATCTCGGATGGCGCGTTGGATGGACTTGATACTCTTGCCGGTTGCTTCGGCAATGGTCTTGTAGGACGGCCACGCCTTCTCGGTGTGGCCGTTCACATGTGCGGTCACGATATATAGTGCGACGCACTTGGCATTGTCGTTGATATTGGCATCACAGCTCAGCAGTCTCAGCCACTGAAGCTTCACTTCCCGGAATGGACGGCGCTCGCTCATGCGTGCCTCCAGAGACCTGCCTGGAAAGCAATTTCGAGTGAGGCAAAGCAGCAAAAAGGTGGGACAACGGCCATTGTAAGCCATTGAAATCCTTCAGGTAGGTGTTTTGTCCCACCTTCTGCTAAGCTATTGATTTTCTTCAGTTTGGCTAGGCCCTCCGGGCCCACCATTTTTCTTTTCTCTTATTCGATTTGCGGGCCAAAGAAAGCTGGTCTTCTTCTGTTGACGTGCAGTGCCGGAATTGCTCAATCGCCGGCGTCTGCCTGGCGCTGTTGCGACATTGGGGAGGACCGGCAGCTCGCCGTTCACGATCACCGGCGCGGCGCTGGACCAGGATGTGGCGCTTGTCGATGCGGGGCTGAATTTCAGCGTGACTGACAACCTCAAAATCACTGCCGACTACACCGGCTCCTTCGGTGAGCGCCTGCAGGACCACACTTTTGCTGCGAAACTCAGGGCAAGGTTCCAAGGAGGCAGGCATGGGTTTATGCGGTCTTGTCGATCCCGTCAGAAATGGCTGACGGGAACGAAAGATGCCCCGCGATGCTGGACGAGGCCATGTTAGGCGCTTAGCTTTATTCGGACGGCCTGAGGGAGCCCCACGTGGGCCACATCGTCGATCAAGTCAGCCACGTGCTGCAACGATGAACGGATGTGTACACACTCGACGGGCTTCATGATCGGGCATGAACGGGAACGTGAGTTTGGCTTCCTACACGCAGGCAACGGGGCATTTCGAGAACGGCGAATTTGCAAAGGCGCAGCAAGCCGTTTCCGCCTGCCTGCAGGAGACTTACGCGAATATTCATCGCTTCGTCCTGACGGAAAACCTTCAAAACATATATGGCACGAAGGTTTCGGTGATTGTCGTTTCCCATCGGAGCGGCCTTGAGGCCTGCGAGATTGGCCGAGGTATCGAAGAGTTCATCCGCCGTCCGGACGTTGAATTGATTTTCGTCGGCAATGGGCCAGGAGCCGCCGAGGGGGCATCAAGCCCGTATGCGGACAAGGCGCGGATATTCGGCTTGCCGGAAAATATCGGCTGTTCGGCGGCGCGAAACGTCGGTGCCTATGTCGCGCGGGGGTGCTGCCTTCTGTTTCTGGACGATGATGCATCGACGGACGCGGCAGATCTTGATCTGCTTGCCGGCACCTGTATCGAGCGCGGGGCCATGGCTGTGCGCGGACGCATTGCGCCGAAGTCCGGTGCCGGATTGACGGGCAACCACTACAATCTCGGTGACAGTCTGAAACCGGCACCGCCGACAACGGAGGGGTTTTCCGCCTGGCAGGCGTCAGCCTTCGAAAAATACGGCGGATTTGATCCGCTTCTGGCAGGGCACGAAGGCATGGATCTTTGTTGCCGGATGCTGGGCGAGACGGATGCGAAGCAGTTCCTGTATCAGCCCGGCGCAGTGATGCGTCACGACTATGCCGGAGACGACCGGCAGCGGTTGCAGAAGGTGGAGAAGCTTCAGCTTTCGGACAGGTATCTTGCGTTCAAGGGGATAGACAAGGACCGGGTTGCCGTCGCCTTCAAGGAGGTTGAGAAGGCGGATGCTGTCTGAATTGTCAATGAAAGCACCGTTCGCACGCGGGAGCGCGTTCAAGACCTTTCCGGGCAAACTGCATGGATAGGCCTGACGACACCTGGCTGAGCCAGCGCTTCTGTTCCAATCCGTTCGAGCGGATCGAAACCCAGCCGAACCAGGACATTCACTTCTGTCCCGCAACCTGGCAACCGGCTGCAATCGGCAGTCTGTCTGACGATCCTGAAACCGCCTGGAACTCGCCCAAGGCCCAGGACATACGACGGTCGATCCTTGCGGGTGACTTCTCGCATTGCTGCCATTTGAAATGCCCGCGTATCACAGGGCGCGATCTTCCGGCGCGCGAGGAGATCCTGTCGGAAAAAGACCCGTCTCCTGCGGTGGCTTACTATCGGGAGATCATCAAGACTGGCAGGACCCGGCTGGACAAGCCTCCAGCGTGCGCCGGCCTCGGTCACGACTTGAGCAGCAACACGGCCTGTCCTTCGCGAGGGACAAAACCGGTTCAACTGAAAAAATACGATGCCGACCGGCTCGACTGGATTTTCAACGAACCGTACGCGCGCTTTCTGTCCAAAGCCGACCGAATAACCATCGGCCGTGAAGGCGAACCTTTTGCAAGCAGGCATTTCCTGAACTTTCTGAAGACCTATTGCGCGGAGATAGAGCCGAGAAAGGCGCTGGACCTCCACACCAATGGCCTGCTGCTGACGGAAGCTGTCTGGAACCGGCTCGATCTTTGGGGGCATGTCGGCGGCGTTCATGTGTCCGTCGATGCTGCGACACCGGAAACCTATAATGAACTGCGGCCAGGCAGGCAGTTGCTTCAGCTCATGCCCAATCTGTCATTTCTCGGCCATTTGCGCAGGCTGAAAGCGCTAGACATCTTCCAAATGGAGTTTGTCGTCCGGCAGGAAAACTACACAGAGATGCCGGACTTTGTCCGTCTTGCGCGCGGGGTCGGGGCAACAGGTGTTTTGTTCCAACGGGTTCGCGATCAACAGGTTCGGGAGGAAGGTGGAGGTCCTGCGGTCGACGTTGCGGACCCTCGCCATTCTGATCATGAAGCGTTGCAGTTGATCCTCGAAGACCCGGTTCTGAACGCGCAGGACGTCGAATTGGCTGATCTGGAATTTGCCCCACGGAACAGGGACGTTTCCGGGCCGGCGTTCTCAGGCGCAACGCCTGATCAGGTTCGGCAAGGCTGAAGTCCATGGTGCATCATATCATCCTGCTTTCATCGGGAAGAAGCGGCACGCATCTGCACCAGACCATGATGCGGAACGGACTTGAAAAGGCTGTCGTTCTTGGCGAGCTGTTCAACCCGTCGTTCCCGTTTGGTCTTGAAGCCCAGACGCCGGACTTCATCGCAATGCTGGAAGAAGAAAGCGGCATTGAAGTCGACCTGGACAAGGCGAGAGCGCTGGCCAACTTTTTCAGGGACGATCCGGTCTTCATGCTGAGTGCCCTCGCCAGGGTTTGCGACCGCCTTGGGCATGACTATCTGTGCTATTCGATCCTGCCGAAGCAATTGGCCGGCAGGCCGATCGAAGACATTTTGTTCCGGTTTGACTGCTCCTGCACCTTTCTCACAAGGCAGAGGTTTGCCAGATATGTCTCTCTCGTAAAGGCGCGGCGGCTCGGGGCCTGGAAGTGGGTCGATACCACGTCCCTGAAACCGGAAATAACGATGGAAGGGTTCCTGGAAGACGCCCGTTCCACTGACGACTGGTTTCAGTTCCTGTCGGAAAGGGCGCTGACTGCGGGGCTGGACGTTCGCCATCTTTCCTATGGCGCTGATCTCAACCAACTGGCCCGGACCGCCTTTTACAGCCTGCAGCGGAAGTATGAAGGCATCTGCGAGCTGTCCGCCTTCGATTTCAGCCTGATCCCGGATTTCAAGCAGGAACGGGAGGCCGATCCTTTCCGGTCGATTGGCAACGGCGAGCATATGCGGGACGCTCTTCATCAAGCTTCCTTGCTCGATTATGCCTTTGCCGAGCCCGCCGTCTTTTCAGCGGATGGTTATGTCTGATCCCCGCTCGGCAGCGATTGAACATAGCCTTCCGGCGACGTACCGATGGTGAACTCGAAATCCGGCGACCAGCTCTCCCGGATGCGGGCTATCCGGCGTTCGAGATAGAGGTCACAGTTGGCCGAGGCACCACATCGGGGAAGATCCGAAGACATCGGCAGGGTTTCGAAAAAGAGGCCTCTGCTTCTGAGTGCGGAGAAGTACCTGGGCGGGCACACGACGACGATCGTTTCGAACTCCGCGAGCTTCTCCAACTGGTCTTTCAGCGCGCTGGACAGGTGATCGCCTGCCTCATCGAGCGCCCAGACAAGCGCGACTGTTCCTTGTCTGCGGTGTTCCGACAAAAGGGCTGCGCTGTGCTTGGTGTTGGTTTCAAGTTTCCGGATGCTGCCGAGGGCAACCCGTAGTCCGATCTTGCGAAGGCTGCGTTTGAAAGACACGGTTCAACGCTCCTCCAGGGGATTTGCGGGAAGCTGAGCGACCGCCTGCAACAGATGTGCAGTCTGCTGCGCACCGTTCCACCAGCCGGACTTTCTGAGGCACGACCGAGCCAGCGATTGGCGGAAATCGGGATCGAGCATCTGCACAAGATGGTCTCCGATTGCGTATGGATCCTCGGCAGGTGAGGTGAGGTTCCACCCTGCGCGCGCGCCATATTCCGCGCGGGCTTCTTGCACATCCATGATCGGGTTGCTGTTCGGAATGAAGATCGACGGCAGCGCGGCGGCAATGTTTTCGTGAAAGGTATTGTATCCGGCCGCGCAGACGGCAAAGTCGAAGGCTTTCAGATACTGCCCGAGCGGATAGACCTTCCGCATCACTAGGCGCTCATGGAAATCCGCGTGCTCCTCGAAATGAAGCGGGGACCTGACGTCGACCGCGATCACCTGCGGATGCCTGTCCAGAAACTCCAGCAGACGTGCCCGGGGAAGGGACATGTCGAAATTTGCTTCCGAGCCAAGTTGCACGAGACAAAGGATCGCGTCGTCCGGCAGGTTCAGCGCCCGTCTTGCGGTGGTTCTGTCAAAGAGCTGATCTCTTGGCGTCATCAACACCGGGTCGACCAGGGTGACGCTGTTGGGGTTGGGGCGTGAATAGCCTTCGTCCAGAGGCGCGCAGAGTTCCCCGGGTTCGATGATCGCGTCGAAAAAGCCTTCCCGGGAGATGCTGTTGGGCTGGGGCGTGCGCCAGAGTCCGCGCCGGATCCAGACGCTGGTGGCGCGGCCGTAGCTTTCAACCGCGTCCACGAAACCTGCGTACGGCAAGTTGCCGTCAAACAGTGTGAGGCAAGGCTGGTAGTGGCTGAGCGCCTCGCGCATTTCCTGAAAGAAATAGCTGTTCCAGGCTTTGAAATCCAAGTCCAGTCTCTGCCGGAAAGGCCGGAATTCGGCGAGGTATCCCATGGATCTTGCAAATTCGATTGCTTCTGAAAGCGAGAAGAAAACGACATTCGCACGCGGGCCGATCGCCCTGGCGATGGCAAGCTGCCGGGAGAGATGCCCGAGGCCGACGCCGTTGGAAGTGATCGTGAGCACGAACGGGGCAGGGGCAGGTCTGCGTGTTTTCGGGGCGGGCAGGGTGGCGACGGAGGGGTCGGCAATTTTTTTGAATTTCGCGGTGAACTGGTCCAGGCCAAACCGCTCCTCCACAAATGTGCGTGCCTTTCGGGAGGTTGTTTCATAGAGCTTAGGATCCGTTCGAAGCTGCTCATAGACCAGTGGTGCTTCGTCCGGCTCGGCATAAAGGCAGGCATCGGAAAAACTGGTTTCCATATAGCGCGGAACGACGCAGGGCAGTCCGGTGGCAAGGGCTTCGAGCACACAATATCCGAACGCCTCGATCAGCGCTTTGGAATGGAAATAGCTGTAGATGTCGAGCCCTTGAAGAAATCCGGAAATCGGTCCCTTCGAGAACGGCAGAACCTGCCAGTTGGACGGCAGGTCCTCGAACTGGTCCACGAAGCTCTGCGGCACGCCCATCATGCGGAAGGCAAAGTCTGTGGATTGCGGATAGCAGGTCGTGGCAACCGATAGAGACGGCCATTTGTCGGCGCTGGGGCGACTGTGGCGGCCGATGACCAGAGGGGATTTCGGTTCCCGGGATTGTTTCTCCGGATAGTCGGCCAGATCGATCAGATTGGCCCAGTTGCCCTGGTCAACGGCATGGGACAGGCCGTTCATCACAAGGTCTTCGCGCACGATCTCGCTCACCGGCAGGAGTTTGAGCGAGTGGCCATACCAGTCGGAGATGAGCGTCGACCAGTGATCTGCCGGAAAGGCACGTTGTCCGTCCCGGTTTCGTATCGTCTGGTGCACGACAAGGTAGCAGGCATCCGCATCGAAACGGGTGCGGCATTGCACCCGTTTGTCCAGCAAGGTCGGGTGATACAAAAGCGCGACCCTGGACCGCGGTCTTTCGTTCTGCGGAACAATGACGGTGCCGGTAGCCCTGATCTCGGCGAGCACGGATGCGTTCAAGGTCCGGTTTCGGGAAAAAAAGGGGGAACACAGCGGTATGATACCGGCTCTCAGCCCGGCTTGCTTGCAGGCGCGAAGATCATATTTGAGCGATGTGGACGTCCCGCCGGGAAAGCGCAGGTCGGCCAGGTAAAGGACGTCAAATTCCATGTGCCGGTCGGCCCCCCAGGAAATCCATCAATCGATCTTGCCGGAAATCACGATGGGGAGCCACCATAGAGCCGCCAGGACTCCAGTCCGCGGTTGAACAGAGGGCCCGGAACACCATCCAGCGTGCCCTCGTAGTATCCGGCAGACTGCAATCTGGTCTGGATCTCAAGGATGGTATCGCGCGACCAGCTGCGGGCGTCGGAGGAAATCTTCGCAAGTGTTTCGCCGCTGTCCACCGTCAATGCGGACAACAACAGTTCCGATGCCTTTTGTGGTGATTTGTCGGTGTGGAATCCTTCGTCGTAAATCGCCGCGGCGGCAAGGGCGCCTTCCGCGTATCCCTGCTGCGCGGCCAGTTCGAAATAGGCCACTGCGTCTTCGGGGGTCTTGTAAATGCCTTCCTTGGCAAAGACGCCCAGATTGTAGGTCGCTCTGGCGGCGCCTTCCGATGAGGCATATTCCAGAAGGGTAATTGCACGCGGAACGTCGCGCGCGCCACCTGTGCCGTTATAGAGGGAAACTGCAAGATTGATGGCCCCGTCGGCGCTGCCGTTGGCATAGGCGCGTTCGAACAATTCGCGGGCTTTCAACAGGTCCTTGGGCAGCCCCTGGCCGAGTTCGTAGAGGAGGCCAAGGCTGACGAGCGCCCTTGTGTCGCCTGCAGCTGCTGCCTGCTGATAGAGATCGACGGCAATCTTGGTATCGCCGGCGGCTGCCCGCGCCCGCGCAAGCAGGGCCTTGTAGTGCGGCACATCCTGATAGTCCTTGACGGCCTGCTCGCAGGAATGAATGGCCGCCCCGGAGTTCTTTGCCAGAAGGTTGAGAGAGACGCCCCGGTAGATGACGGTTGAATCGTTCGGGTGTGTGGCGAACCGCCTGCACAGTTCGGATTGCGTCAGATTGTTCGGATTGTCGGGCATCATCTGGGTAACAAGCGTTTTGGCCTGCTCCAGATACTGCCCGTCCGGAAATCGCTCGATGTAATATTGCAGCAGGGCCCGGTTACGGGAGGCAAGGGCGTTGGACCAGATTTCCTCTTCCAGACTTGCGAGGCCGACCGATGGCGTCGGCAGGACGCCGTTCGTGTCCTTCAGCGCTCTTTCGAGGATCGTTTGCGCTTCATCAACAAACCTGCCTTCCGGATAGCGCTGCAGGTACAGCTGGATCAGCCTTGGATCTTCCTGCTGCACCGACAGCTTCCACAGGCCCGCTTCAAGGTCGCCGTCCGACTCCGGGCCTGGCTTGAAATAGAAATCGGGTTTGACCGAGAACTGCACGTAAGGCACCTGGGCGCCACCGGTTTCCTTGCGTACGTTCTGGTTCACGTCCGCCAGCACGGACAGGACCTCCCGGCCGGAGGAGTGCATGTAGGACAGGAGCGCCGTCGCGTAGGGACTGTTGTCACCCGCGCCATCATAGGCAACCTTGCCCGGTTGTGTGGCGTAGCCGATCAGAAATCCGCTGACATCCGGCGGTGGTGCCAGGCCCACTTCCAGGCTCTTGATGCGATCCTGAAACGGGTTGTTCTGGCAGGCGTCCAGGAAGACCATCTTGAAGGCGCTGCTGCGCCCGACAAGCTTGAGAAGCTCATCGAAATGGATGCTGTCGCTGACAAGCGTATCGATGTCACTGATCCGTGAATCAACCGGAATGAGATAGTTCTTGCCCGCCAGTTGCACGCCATGCCCGGCGTAATAGACCAGCACGACGTTCGCGTTGCGCCGAATGGTTGCCTGGGAGAACTCTTCGGCCTTCTTCAAGAAGTCCTCCTGCGTTGCATCCAGGATCAAGGTGACGTCGAAGCGAAGGGTCTGCAGGGTTGCAGCGATACTCTCCGCATCATTGCGTGCATTGGGGAGTTTCTCGCCATTGTAGTTGGAATTGCCGACGATCAGCGCCATACGCGTGTCGGGTACAAGCTGCTGGGCTCGTGAGGTTTCAGGTAAGGAAACCGAGACAACGAGTATCAGACCTGACAGAAGCAGGACCTTCTCGAGAAGTTGCCGGACCAAATGCAATTTCATGGTTTGGAACCGCATTCCGCTCAAATTGAAATCATGGACGCCAGATTGACTTCGACCGCCGCGATGGTCTCGGTCAGGACAGCTCGCTGTTGCTGCTGCAGGTTCGTGATGACAGTGTCCTGGGACCGGACGATCTGAATGCGCTGAACCTTGCTGATGCCTTCGCGAACCGCTTCAAGAGCTGCTTCGCCACTTTCGGCCTGCTCGACTTTGACGACCATTTCGCGAACAATCGGCAGGGCAGACTGTGCAACGGCGCTTCCGTTTTCCGCTTCGCGCGCCAGCCGATTTTCCAGATCCTGCAGGACTTCGGTAATGCATCGAACGGGTTCGATACCGCGCAATACCTTCTGCTTGCAGCGTTCACAGGCGTTGTTGACCCGAACACGGTTGTTCAGGAACCGCTCGAGAATGGCTCGTTCCCGGGCCACGGTTGTCGGTTCTCCATCGCCTTTCGGAATGAAGAAAAACGGTCTGACCGCTTCCTTGCCGGAGCCTGCCTTGACGCTTGGGGATTCGCTTTCGTAAGCGGCGATGGTGATCGGCTTGCCGTTTGGATTTTCCAGCTTGCTGCCTGCGGCTGACGGGTCAAATGACTCATCAAAGGGCAGCATCGTGCTCCTTGAAAAAATCTGCTGTGCGTTCGAAAGCTGCCAGGACGTATTCTTGACAGGATCGTTCAGGACCTGGGTGCTGGCCTTGGCCGAACTTGTCGCGCCTGTTAGCCAGGCCACCAAAATTGACGCAATAAATGATAGGAAACCGAGCATTTTACGCTTGGTAATCTCTGCCATACTTCACCGAATTTTTAAAACTGACTTAGCGTTCTATGACACTTTCATCAGATAATTGATAAAATTTGCATTGTCGGCGCCACACTACATCCTATCAAGTGCAGAGGTTTAGTGAAGCAAAAATTCGCGCCACCGCCTGCCCGGCGATCGGGCTTCCCTTCCAATGGTCTGCTGTGAGAGCTTTGAAGCGGTGGTGACCCGACGTGTGTGCGATTGAATTTCGCGGGTGAAGCGAAATGCTCCGGCCGAGAAGGGGTTTCCTGCCGCAAAACAACAGGATAGGGCAGGCCAGGTGGCCTGCCCACTATTTCGGGAAACGTCGTCCAGTTGCAATATGAAGGCGTATGGCCGGTGAAATTTCACCAGACGCTCCGTTTGCAGGCTGGTTCAAATTGTGGTGAGTTCCCGTGCGTTACTTGCTCGACAGGAAATCTTCCGCCAGCTCCACCCAAAAACTCGTGCCGATAGGCAGGATGTCGTCATTGAAGTCGTACTTGGGGTGATGCAGGGGCGGGTCGCGATCGGTTCTGGCAGTGCCGAGCATGAAGTAACAGCCAGGCCGTTCTTCCAGGAAATAGGCAAAGTCCTCGCTGCCCATGAAGGGACGGGTGAGGTCTGTGACTTTTTCCTCGCCGGCAAAGCGCCTGGCAAGGTCACGCAGGTAGCCGGTCTCGGCCGTGTGGTTGATCATCGGCGGATAACCGCGCTCATAATCGACCTCGGCCCGCATGCCGTAGCTGGCTGCCTGTCCTTCGGCGATCATGCGGATACGCCGTTCCAGCTCGTCGCGCACATCCGGTTCCAAAGCTCGAACCGTCAGGCTCATTTCCGCCCGCTCGGGGATCACGTTGCTGGCGATACCGCTGTTGAAGGCACCGACCGTGATCACGGCGGACTGCAGCGGGTGGATGTTGCGCGCGGCGATAGTCTGTAGCGCCATGATGATGCTGGCGCCGCATACGATCGGGTCGGATGCTGCCTGCGGTTCTGCGCCATGGCCTCCGTGGCCGACAACGGTAATCTTGCACTCGTCGGCAGCTGCCATCATCGGGCCGTCCCGGAAGGCAAATTGTCCGAAGGGCATGCTCGGGTCATTGTGAAGGCCGAATACGGCATCGCACGGGAACCGCTCGAACAGCCCGTCGTCCATCATCAGCCTTGCGCCGCCGAAGTTTTCTTCCGCTGGCTGGAAGATCAGGTGCACCGTTCCGTCGAACTGCTTGCGTTCCGAGAGGATTTTCGCGGCGCCGAGCAGCATGGCCGTGTGGCCGTCATGGCCGCAGGCGTGCATGACACCGGGATGGGTGCTGGCATAGTCCGCCCCGGTTTCCTCCAGGATCGGCAGGGCGTCGAAATCCGCACGAATGCCGATGCTTTTCGAAGACGTGCCATTGCGCAGGGTTGCGACAATGCCGGTTTTTGCCAGGCCACGCGTAACCTCGTAGCCCATAGCAGCCAGTTCACTGGCGACGTAGTCCGAGGTCTTGAATTCCGACAGGCCGATCTCGGGGATCGTATGCAGATGGCGCCTTGTGGCGACGATTTCGGGAAGGAAGTTGGACGACTGAACGGTCATTTACGCACCACGGCTGGGGATACGGTTTTCCAGGAAGCGGAACAGCAATACCAGAATCCCGGTGAGACACATATAGATCAGTGCAAGCAGCAGCAGAGGCTCATATGTGAGATATGTATCCTGCCGAACTCTTGAAATGATCGCATAGACATCGACCACCGTAATGGTCGCGACAAGCGGTGTCGATTTCAGCTGCAGCACGGTTTCGCCGCTCAAAGTTGGCAAGGCACGGTAGATGGCGCGCGGTAGCCAGATGCGGCGGAACATGGTGAAGCGGCCCATGCCAAAGGCACGCGCGGCTTCCAGTTCGCCCCTTGGCACACCCGCAAACGCTCCGCGCATCACTTCCCCCTCATAGGCGGCAAATGACAGCATCAAGGCCGTGAAGCCATACGGCCAGGCCTGGCGCAGATAGGGCCAGAACATCGACTGCCGGATTTCCGGATACTGCGCGAACACCGAGCCGAGGCCATAGTAGAGCAACCAGAGTTGCAGAAGCAGCGGTGTGCCGCGGATCAATGTGCAGAAACCACGGGCCAGCCAGGCGAGCGGTCTTGGTCCGGTGACCTGGACAAGGCCCAGGCCTATGGCAAGGAGAAAGCCGACGGCAGCCGTCGAAAACAGCAGAAACAGTGTTTCCCAGATGCCGTGGAGCAGCTTCCATTGGTATTTCGGCAACCAGTCCCACCGCAGGAACCAGATCGCGCAGAAGACGATGCCTGCGAAGACGGCAAGCAGGAAGATCCTGTGCGGTTCCAGCAGTCGGCGTGGCGGCGGCGGAACATAGGCGGGCATTGTGATCTTGGTTTCGCTCATCTCACACAGGCCCCGCAATGCCGCGCCTTGCGCGTTTTTCGATATGGGCGATGACGCGGTTCGAGACCAGCGTCAGCGTGAGATACATCACGCCTGCGGCGCAATAGAACAGCATGTAGGCCTTGGTGCTGCCGGCTGCCTGGCGGGTCACAAGCGTCAGTTCCGAGAAGCCGACCACGGCCAGAAGGGCAGTATCCTTGGTGGCGATGAGCCAGAGATTTGAAAGACCCGGAATGGCATAGGGCAGCATGGCCGGCAATGTGATGCGGCGCAGTGTCTTGAAGGGCGACATGCCGTAGGCACGGGCTGCCTCTATCTGTCCGGGCGGTACTGCCTTGATGGCACCACGCAGGACTTCGGTCGAGTAAGCGCCCTGGACGACGCCGATGACGAAGATGCCGGCGGCTAGGCCGCTGATGTCGACCCTTGGCAGACCGACCAGCATCAGCAGCGAATTCACCGCGTCTGTTCCGGCGTAATAAAGCAACAGGATGAGGACAAGCTCGGGAACGGCTCGGATGACGGTGGTGTAGACCTCAAGCAGGTCGCGCAGGATCGGGCCGCCGTAAAGCTTTCCGAAGGCGCCGCCGATACCGATCAGCAGACCCAGGCCAAAACCGCCGACGGCGAGCTGCAGCGAGGCTGCGAAGCCGGCGAGTAGAACTCCGCCCCAGCCCGGTGGCGACAGGGCGAGCAGATCGAGATTGAGAAATCCGGAAGGGGCAGCCATCGGCAGCGGTCAACCTTGCTTTGAAAGTGTCCGCCCGCGCCCGAGGGCGCGGGACGGTTTCCTAAGGGTGATCCGGCCGCTTAGCCGCCGTAGATGTCGAAGTCGAACCAGTTCTTGGAGAACGTTTCATAGGTCCCGTTCTCGCGGATCGCCTTGATCGCGGCGTTGACCTTGTCCTTCAGTTCCGTGTCGCCCTTGCGCAGGCCGACGCCAACGCCGGCACCGAGGATCGCCGGATCGTCCTGGACGTTGCCCTTCAGTTCGCAGCAGGCGCCCGCATCGGACTTCAGGAAGGCGTCGAGCGCGATGGCGTCCGCCTGGACGGCGTCGAGGCGGCCTGCGGCGAGATCCTGGTTGGCTTCATCCTGGGTCTGGTATTGCTTGATCTCGGCAGCGCCTTCGCCGAAATACTTTTCGGCATAGTCGGCATGAATGGTCGAAACCTGAACGCCGATGATCTTGCCGGACAGGCCTTCCGGAGTCGCGTCGAAATCGTCACCCTTGGCACCGATGATGCCGGTCGGAGTGTTGTAGTACTTGTCGGAGAAATCGATGGTCTTCAGGCGCTCTTCGGTGATGGACATGGAGCCGATGATCATGTCGATCTTGCCGGATGTCAGGGCCGGGATGATGCCGTCCCAGGCAACTGGCGTGACGACGCAGTCGAGTTTGGCTTCCGCGCAGATCGCGTCCATGAATTCGATTTCCCAACCGATCCACTTGCCGCTGGAATCGGGAGAGGTGAACGGCGGGTAGGGCTCGGCTGCGACGCCGACCTTTACTTCCTCAGCCATGGCACCGGTGAACGCGGTGGTGGCCAGTGCGGCGGCTGCGAATGCTGTCTTCAGAATATGTTTCATGCTGTTCCCCTGTTTTTTAGACTTCTCATGCCGGACCTTCCGGCAGGACCTCCCCGCGAAACGTCTGCGGGAGGGTCTAGTTGATCGAGCTGATGAATTTCTTCAGCCGCTCCGATTTCGGGTCACCGAACACCTGGTCCGGCGGGCCCTGTTCCTCAATGATGCCGTTGTGCAGAAAGATGACGTGACTGGCGACTTCCCGTGCGAATTTCATCTCGTGGGTAACCAGGATCATTGTCCGCTGTTCACGGGCCAGATCGCCGATGACGCTCAGGACCTCTCCGACCAGTTCCGGATCGAGAGCGGATGTCGGCTCGTCGAACAACATGGCGAGCGGCTGGACGGCAAGGGCGCGGGCGATGGCTGCACGCTGCTGCTGACCACCGGACAGGAAGGCCGGATAGGCATCCTGCTTCTCGTGCAGTCCGACACGGCGCAGCAAGGTTTCGGCGATGCCGACGGCCTCGTCGCGTTTCATGCCCAGAACGTGGATAGGCACTTCAATCACATTTTGAAGCACTGTCATGTGCTGCCACAGATTGAAGCTCTGGAAAACCATCGCAAGCTGGCTGCGAATGCGCTCGATCTGCCTGCGGTTGGCAGGGCGCAGGCCATGGTGGCCGTCGTTTTTCAGGTCGATTGTCTCACCATGGATGGTGACCGACCCGGCGCTGGGCATCTCAAGCATGTTGATGCAGCGCAGAAAGGTTGATTTGCCGGAGCCCGATCCGCCTATGATCGCAATCACGTCGCCCTGCCGGGCCGTGAGCGAGACACCCTTTAGCACCTCAAGAGCTCCGAAACGTTTAAAGAGGTCGCATACCTCGATGGCTGGCGCCGCTGGTTCCATCCTACCGCCATTGCCCGGCCTGAGCCGGTGCACTGTTGTTTCTGTTCCCCGCTGACCTCGTCTTTTTTGCCGGTGCGGCGTCAGCTCTCCGCCCGGTAAGTGTTGTCAGCTTTGCACTTGTCTCGTAATTATTCAACCGTATAATAACGAAAAAATCGATGCCGGTGCGTCAGGCGACCGGAGATCATGGCGGAGGACACAAGAATGGCGCGGGAGGCGAAAGCGATGGCTGCAGCATGGTGCCTGACTTCGCCTGCGAACCCGGCGGTGCGCGGGTTTCTGCCGGTCCGGAGCCTGTCATGAGCCGTCGTCCGTTCCATCGCGCAAGTGAGGCCGAGCGGCGTCAGGATCTTATCCGGGCGACGCTGGATTGCATTTCCGAATTTGGTCTGCGCGGTGCAACCGTTCGTGAAATCGCGGCACGCGCCGGTGTCACGCCCGGCCTGATCCGCCATTATTTTTCCAGCAAGGACCAGATGCTGCAGGATGCCTATCGGGAAGTCATGACCGGAATGACATCCACTGTGGCGGCAGCTGCCGATGGTGATCAGCAGAGCCCCAGGGCACGCCTGCACGATTTCATCGTGGCCAACCTGACGCCGCCGGTTGCCAACCCACGGACGTTGTCGCTCTGGGCTGCTTTCATCAGTCATGTGCGCGTCGATCCGGCCTTTGCCGAAATCCACCTTGAGAGCTATCTCGCGTTTCGGTCCGTGCTGGAAACCCTTGTCGCCGAGGTGCTGGCCGAATCGGGTGAGCCACCCGATGCAAAGCGGTGCCGGGAGCTGGCAATTGCGATCAACGGCGTGATCGACGGTCTGTGGATCGAAGGCACGCTGGTGGGTCACCTCTTTTCCGAAACGCCCCTTCCGGGCGTTGCCATCCGGTCCGTCGAGGCATTGCTTGGCGGAATAAGCCTTGCCGCCAAACCACACTCAAACTGAGAGACCGACTATGCGTTATGCGTCGATCACCGACCGCCTTGCCCACCTGGGTTCGGGAAAATGGACTGTCCACATCAAGGCGCGCGAAATGGCGGCTGCGGGCGTTCCCGTTATCGAGCTGACGATCGGCGAGCCGGACATACTGCCCGACGAAGCCTTGTTCGAGGAAGCCAACCGGGCGATGAGGGCCGGCCGTATCCGTTATTCCAACGGCCGGGGCGAGCCGGGTATCGTTGCTGCATTGACGGAAAAATATCGCAAGCGCCGGCCTGACGTGAACGAGCAGAACGTCCTGTGTTTCCCGGGTACACAGACTGCCCTTTTTGCGGTGATGCTGGGCCTTGTGGAGGCCGGCGACGCCGTTCTGGCAGGTGATCCGCTCTATGCCACCTACGAAGGCGTTATTGCCGCGACCGGTGCGCACATGGTGCCGGTGCCGCTCCGCCCTGAAAAAGGTTTCCACCTTCAGGCGGAAGATCTTGAAAAGGCAGTCACTCCGGACAGCCGGGTGCTCCTGCTCAATACGCCGCACAATCCGACCGGGGCAACGCTGACGGCTGAGGAAATTGCCGCCATCGGTGAGGTCTGCATCAAGCACGACCTCTGGATCGTCTGCGACGAGGTGTATGAAAAGCTGATCTTTGAGGGAAGTTTCGCTTCCCCCTTCGACCAGCCGGCGCTGGCGGACCGGACCATCGTGGTGTCCTCTATCTCCAAGTCTCACGCTGCCCCCGGCTTCCGGTCCGGCTGGGCAATCGGTCCGGAAGAATTCTGCACGCGGTTGCTGGCGGTGTCCGAAACCATGCTTTTCGGCGGACAGCCGTTTATCGCGGACATGACAGCCATGGCGATTGCCGGGGATTTCGACACCGCCGAGCGCATGCGGGAGAGTTATCTGCGTCGGGCGAAGCTCATCATCGGGCATCTGTCCGGACACGGTGCCCTGAAGCCCATGATGCCGGAAGCCGGCATGTTCCTGCTGGTGGATGTCAGTGCAACGGGACTGGATGGTGCCACCTTTGCCGAAAGGCTGCTGGAGGAAAAGCAGGTCGCGGTCATGCCTGGGGCCTCCTTCGGCGATCAGGCGACAAATTTCATCCGGTTGTCGTTGACGGTGGCCGATGAAACGCTTTCCGAAGCAACAGACCGCATCGCGGCCTTTGCGGACAGTCTCGGCAAGGACGAGGAGAACCGTAAATGGGCGTAGTGACCAAAACGGTCGGTGAGGCCCTGATCGATATTCTTGAGGCCAATGGCGTGGAAGCCGTCTTCGGCATTCCCGGCGTGCACACGGTCGAGCTTTATCGGGGGCTGGCTGCGTCCGAAATACGCCACATCACCCCGCGCCACGAGCAGGGTGCCGGGTTCATGGCGGACGGATACGCCCGCGTAACCGGGAAACCCGGTGTCGCACTGGTGATCACCGGCCCGGGCCTGACCAATACGATCACCGCGATGGCGCAGGCCTATCAGGATTCCGTGCCGATGCTGGTGATCTCGGGGGTCAATGCACGTGCAAGCCTTGGCCATGGCAGGGGCAAGCTGCACGAGCTGCCGGACCAGCGCGCCATGATGGCACCGCTTGCGCTGATGACACACACGTTGCTGGAGCCCTCGGACCTTCCGGCTGTCATGGACCGTGCCTTCGCGATCCTGCAGTCGCGGCGTCCGGGGCCGGTCCATATCGAAATTCCAACCGATGTGATGGTTGAAAAGATTGCCGTTGGCGACCTGCGCCCCTCAAAGGCCCGCGGCCCGCGGGCGGCTCAGGCACAGGTGCTGGAGCTTGCCGAGAAATGCCGCAAGGCCCAGCGCCCGGCGATCCTGTGCGGCGGCGGTTCCGTTGCTGCCGCAGACAAGATCCGTTTGCTGGCGGAGCGAATTGATGCGCCGCTGATCACGACGGTCAACGCGCGGGGCATGTTTGCGGGACATCCACTCTCCGTTCCTGCCAGCCCGAGCCTTGCCGCCGTCCGCGACCTGCTTGCAGCCTCCGATCTGGTGATTGCGCTCGGCACGCAGATGGGACAGACGGATTACGACATGTATGCCGATGGCGGCTTTCCGGAGCTTGCCGATCTGGTGCGGGTGGACATCGATGCAGACCAGCTTGCCCGGGGTCCCGAGGCTGCGCTGCCGGTCCTCTCCAGTGTCGACCAGTTGCTGGACGACCTTCTGCCGCTGCTTGAAGGTCCCAGTACGGAGGCAGACGGTGCTGCACGGGCCAAGACTTGCCGAGAGGCGGTTTCAACCTGGTTGAGCCCCAAGATGCAGGCGGAAATCGGCGTTCTGGAGACGATCCGCGAGACGTTGCCCGGCTGCATCATCGTCGGCGACAGCACGCAGGCCATCTATTCCGGCAACTTGTCCTTTGAAGCAGGCCGGCCGCACGGCTGGTTCAACGCGGCAACAGGTTTCGGCGCACTTGGATATGGCCCTCCGGCCGCGATAGGTGCCAGCATCGGCGAGCCTGAAACGCCTGTGATCTGCCTTGTGGGTGATGGCGGGCTGCAGTTCTCGCTTGCCGAAATCGGCTCTGCCAGGGATTGCGGAGCCAGGGTGATTTTCCTGGTCTGGAATAACGACGGTTATGGCGAAATCCGCACCTACATGCTGGATTGCGGGATTGAGCCGGAAGGCGTCACGCCATCAGCACCCGATTTTGGCAAGATCGCCGAAGCCTATGGTTTGCCGTCCGTGCGTCTTGATGACGTGTCGGAGCTCGGGGCCGCTCTTCAGCGGTTTTCAGACCTGTCCGGACCAAGCCTGATCGAAATCCACGAAACAGGCACGCGCGGGGCGACCGCCTGACGTGAGACCCTGCTGGCTTTGCTCAGCTTGAGGCCGGCAAGGACAGCCTGAATTGCGTTCCCCTGCCTTTTGCAGACTGGCAGGTGAACGCAAGGCCGTGTTCATGCGCAAGGTCGTGACAGACCGAAAGACCGAGACCATGTCCGCTGGACGTGCTGCCTTTTTCGTAAGCTTTCAGGAAGGTTCGCTGTTCGGTCTCGGTCAGGCCTGGTCCCGTATCGAGCACACAAAGCTCCAGGGCCTGTCCACGGTTACGGACGCCAATCAGGACCTTGCCTTTTTCGGTGTATTTGACCGCGTTGGAGACCAGATTGCTGGCGATGCGCATCAGGACCATGGGCGGTACAGCTGTCTTGCGGGTTGATGTAACCCGTCGCAGCTTCAGGCCTTTTGAGATCGCTTCCTCGCCAAACATCTGCTGGACCGTGTCGAGAACAAGCGAAAGTTCGTAGCTCTCGATTTCCACCGGTTCTGCGAGGGTGATGGTGATGTCGTTCTGGGCGTGGTCTTCTTCGCCGGTTGGATCTGAGTTTTCGGCTGTCTCTGTGCCATCGTTCCGCGGTGCCGTTTCCGCCAGGTAGGAATTCGACAGGGCCTCCATGTAGTCGAATGCCTCTGCAAGACGTTGGCGAACCGGCGGTTCCATATGGTCGGCAAGATGGTCGAAGCTGAGCCTCAGTGAAGTGATCGGCTGTTTCAGATCATGGGAAGCAGTCGCCAATTGCCGCTGACGCAGGCTGGCCAGATCGCGGGCACGCGTGTAATTGCGCTCGGCCACGAGCAGCTCCCGACTGCGCTTTGCTTCCGCTTCAAGGGCAGCGATTTCGGCCTGAACGGCATTTGCGTGTTTGTGGCGCAAGGCAACGATATGGGCGGTCAAACCGGTCATGGTGGCAATCAGCAGGCAGGAGAAAATACCCTTGACCGTGCTCGCAACTGGCAGGATTTCAGTCTCGAGGCCAACGACCATCAAGGCAATCAGCCCAACGACCAGCACGGTGCCAAAGGCTGAAACCAGTTCCGAGCTGACATGTGCCGCGCCTTCGCTGCGTCGCCAGCTGCGGCCTGCCATGAAAACGGAAATGAACATCAGCGCCAGCAGCAGATAGCCGAAAAACGCGACATAGGTGCCGGGCGAAAAGAAAGACAACCCGAAACCGGCGATCGATAGAGCGGAAAGGGCTGTCAGGCCGATGGAAAGTCTTGTCTCGCGGCCCGCGGTGGCGACAGAGCGGCCGGAAATCACGAAGCCGAGGCCGGATAGGGAGAACAGCAGGAAGAAGCCTGTCGGAGACTGGAGTTCAGGTCTGTCGGGAAAGAAGAACCGGAACCAGAGGCCGTCAATATAAGCGATGAAAGCAAGCCCGAGCCCGAACTGGACGGCGTAGAGCATGCCGATCCAGTTTTTCATGGCCAGATGAAAGCCGAAGAAGAAAATCAGGCAGGAGATCGTGAAGGCGTAGAACGCCGTATGGGTGATGCCGGACGCAAAGGCTGAGGCTTCAAGCTCCACCGGTGTTTCCAGCGCCATCTTGAAGGACTGGAAAGGCCCGAACTTGAAATTGACCAGGAGGGTGACCCGCTCTTGCGGCGCGATGTCGAAGACGGGCGTGCGCAACCTCGTGACCGAATGGTCTTCCGGTGCGAAGGGTTCGAAAATCGAATAGCTGATCAGGCTTTCGGTAAAGCCGCTTTCGCGGATGACATAGGCATCCAGTTCGCTGACCAGCGGCAGGTCGATTGTCAGCACGAAAGGATCCGGCGCACGGCCATCGTTCAGTGTTGCGTTGACGATCTCGACAGCGGCCCAGGCTTCCGGCGCATAGTTGGTTTCCAGAAGAGAGGCCTTGAGGGTAGGGGAGAATTTGCCGGAGCGGAACCGGTTCAGAATGTCGGCAAGAGACGCTGACGGATCGCTCTCATAGACCAGATGCGGCTTCAGGTCGCCAATCCCCTGGCCGGGCTCGAGGCGCACAGTTTCTGCCCGGGCGATGCCGGTCACGAGAAGGCTGAAAAACAGAAGGGCCCACAGGTGCAGAATTCTGGTCATTTCCCCAAAGGCATGTCAGATAGAAGGACTGCAGCTGCTGGATCGAGAGCCGTGGAAGATCAAAGATATAGTGCCATCATTGCTGACGATCACGCAATCGTTCGCTCGGGCTTGCGCGACGCTCTGGAAAAACCGGGCCTGATCGAACCGGAGGGGATCAACGTGCTGGCGGAAGCCGGCGACGGCCTCAGCGCGATAGCCGAAGTGCGCAAGCAGCGGCCAGACCTCCTGTTGCTGGATGTCTCCATGCCGATGGCAGGCGGCGTGGAAGTGCTGATCGAGGCAAGGCGCTGGTCGAAGGAAACGAGGGTGGTCGTGCTGACAGGCATTTCCGCTGTCGGGCTGATATCGGATCTCATCGAGGCCGGGGTCGATGGCCTGTTCTCGAAGGCGTCGGACAATGCCGAGTTCTACCAGAAACTGCCGGGTATCCTGCGCGGACAGCGGCATATTTCGGACGTGTTTCTGAAGATCCTGGAAGAGACACCTGCGCCGCCGGTTCTGACTGACCGGGAGCGGCAGACGCTGAACCTGATCCTCGCCGGGCGGTCCAATAAGGAAATTGCCGAAGGACTTGGCATCAGCGTCAAGACCGTCGACAAGCACCGCACCAGCCTGATGCAGAAGCTGAACGTGCATTCGGTGCCGCAGCTGATGGCCAAGGCGCTGAAGGAAGGCATGATTGATCCATCGCGGGAACTTTGACCGGAGAATGCATGTTCTGGCCGGAATGGGGGATCGGCCCCATGGCCGGCAGTCAGCCGCCATGCGTTACTGCTGCAAGTGACCCGTAAAAGGATTGTGCCATGCGCCCCTGTTTCAGACTTTCAGCCACCTCGCTTGCCGCGATACCCGTTGCCAGCATGCTAATCACGGGCTCGGTCCAGGCGCAGGATGATGGTTTTCGCGAGATCCGTGTTGCTCCCGGCACAGCGGTCGCCGCCAATTTCATGGATGTGCTGATGCCGTTTTTGCAAGGCCATCCGGAGAGTGACGAAGGCAATGCAGCGCTCGACCTGAAGGTGCGCAAGGCCGACAACGGCTACAGTGTCGATATCGTCATGACGGGATATCTTGATGACAGCCTTTCCGGTGAGCATTACAGGGGCACTGTTATTCACACGGCGACGGGCGAATGGGAGCTTCTGGAGATGAAGGTCAAACCCTTGTGCGCGCGTGGTGTGAATATCGGCGGGACATGCACCGCATCCGCAGCACCACCTGCCATGTTCCGGTCTTCCGGTGCCGCTGACGGCCGGTTGATGTGCGTCAGCATTGCGCAGGACGATGTTCTGAATGTACGGCAGGGCCCCGGAACACGGCATGCCGTTACCGGCGCTCTTGCGGCGGGAACCTGTAATGTGGAACTTTCCGAAAGCTGTGAGGGAAGCTGGTGTGAAATCCGTTCGGGCGCGGTGTCCGGATGGGTGAATACCCGTTACCTTGAGCCCGCCAATTGAAAGACATATCGACGAGCCCCATGCCGGTCAGAAATCAGCATCAGCGCAGATCTGCCAAAAGCCTTTTCATCGGAGGCTTGCTGATGTCTTGCGCAACTGTCGCGGTTCTGGCCAGCAGCTTGCCGGAGCCGACATTCCTGGAAAGCGGCAGCAACGACCTGATCCGGTTTCAGAAAGGTGAGGTGCCTGCACCGCCGGTTACGCTGGAGGCCGCCCCTTCAGCTGCTCCGGAACCGGTAGAACCTGCCGAGATGCATGCGCCCGAGCACCGGCTGATGGACAGCGAGGGGGCTGCCGCCGAGATTGCCCCTCCACCGCCAGCGCAGCCACGGCCACGACCGCCGGCGCATGCACCTGCACCCTCCGATGCCGCATCCTGGACGGACCGCATGAGTCCGGAGTTAGATCGGGCCATCGACCGGACTGCCCCCCAGAGGGAACGGGTTGCGCCGGCTGCAGCGCCGAAACAAAATTCGCAAAAACGGGAAGCCACTGGTGCGGACACTCAAGGCTTGAACTCTGCCATAAAAAAGTCCGCCGCAAGGCGTGCGCAGGAACCTGCGCCACTGGAGGAAGCCGCAGATGCCGATGATGCGATTTCCGCGCGGCTGGTGACGGTCTGCCTGACCAATCCGGACGACGCCAGTGGTGCCAAGGGCTTTGATATCCGGCGAGATGGTCCGCCGCGCTATGTTGCCGATGTCGGCGCGACGGCCTGTGCCCGCTTCGAGCCGACGCGCCATACGATCTATCTCTGGAAGACCAACGACCTGGGCGCCCTGTCGCTGATCCTCTCCAGCCGTCTTGATCTGGTCGAGGCAGATGGGACGCAAGTGTCCCTGGACTGGTTGCGGGACCGATAACCGGCCCGACAGAGCAAACGCGCAGCCACCGGATTTATTCTCGAATTTGTCAGTCGTCCGCAGGGCTCTGGGAATGAGTGTATCCCGGGTCTTGTGTTACTCGCCCGGGTGATATTCGGGGAACTTCTCCATTCGTCATCCCGGGCGAGCAGCGCGAGACCCGGGACCGGGGAGGCACAGGCTTCTTTTGTTTTTCGGGTGCCTATTTCGCTGGCCCTCGGCTCCCCGGTCCCGGATCTTCGCTGCGCTGCGTCCGGGATGACGAATGGAGGGGTGATCATGGGAGGGATGACGAATGGAGGGATGGTGCATGAAGTGACGGCGCATGATGCGATGGGCAATTGAGCGGAGAATTCAAAATAGAAACCGGCAGGCGGGCCTGCCGGTTTCTGTGCGGGTGGTGGGGGAGCCTAGCGCTCGGCGACGTCCGCGAGACGGACGAGGGTCAGGAATTCAGACCGGTAGCCGAAGCGATCAGCGCCCTTGTTTTCACTGGCGAGTTTTTCAATCGCCTTGAAATCCCAATCTCCCAGGTGATCGGTGCCTTTCAGCTTCTGCCCGAAGGCGGCAACTGACGCGGCAAAGAGGGTTTCCGACATCGGAATACCGCTTGTATCTGCCATGACCGGTGTCTCGATCAGGGTACTTTCCTTGTCTCCGGGCAGCTTGTAGCGCAGCTTCACGAAGGCGAGTTCACCCGAATAGGAAGCGCGAACGGGCTCGATCTTCTCCTTGGGGCCGTAGCGCAGGTCCGAGATCTTTTCCGCCGGCGAGCCGACAGGGGTGATTTCATAAAGGGCCGTGACGTTGTGGCCCGCGCCGATGTCGCCGGCATCTACCTTGTCGTTCCTGAAATCTTCTGTTCTGAGCGCCCGGGTCTCATAACCGATCAGGCGGTATTCGGCGACAGTCTCCGGGTTGAACTCGACCTGGATCTTGACGTCCTGGGCGATCATTGAGATGGAGCTGACCACCTGATCCACCAGTACCTTGCGGGCTTCGGACAGCGTGTCGATGTAGGCGGCAACGCCCTGTCCGTTCTGCGCAAGGGTCTGCATCAGTTCATCGTTGTAGTTGCCGCGGCCGAAGCCGAGCACGGAAAGCGCCGTGCCGTTTTCCCGCTGTTCAGTGACATAGCGTTTCAGGCTGTCCGGATCGGACAGGCCGACGTTGAAGTCGCCGTCGGTGGCCAGGATGATCCTGGTCTGCTCGCCGTCGCCGGTCATTGTTTCGGCCAGGGCGTAGGCTCCTTTCAGACCTTCATGACCTGCTGTTGAGCCACCGGAGGTCAACGCGTTGATCTTTTCCAGGATCCGGCTCTTGTCGGTAACCTTGGTCGGCTCGAGCAGAACACCGGAGCTGCCGGCGTATGTGACGATCGCCACTTCGTCCTCGTCGCGCAGCGTGGACAACAGCAGGCGGAAGGATTGCTGCAACAGCGGCAACTTGTTGGCGTCTGCCATGGAGCCGGACGTGTCGATCAGGAACACGAGGTTCTGCGGGGGAAGGTCATCGAGCGGCACCTTGTAGCCCTGGATGCCGACCTGCATCAGCCTTGTGTGTTCGTTCCACGGGGTGTCGACCACGGAAACATTGGTGGAGAAGGGGTGACCGCCCTTTTCGGGCACGGGGTAACTGTAATCGAAGTAGTTGACCATTTCTTCCACGCGCACGGCATCCGGGTTCGGCAATCGGCCGCCGGACAGCGTGCTGCGGACATAGGAATAAGAAGCGGTGTCGACATCGACGGAGAAGGTCGATACCGGTTCCGCCCTCGTGCGTTTCAGCGGATTGACTTTTGCGGATGCAAATCGCTCCCGGTCTGCAGGCTGAACGGCTGGCATTGCCGGTGGTTCGGACTGAGCCACCTTTCTCGGGGCAGAGCCGCCACTGCCGGAGGAAAGCGACATCAGGCCGCCAGTGGCTGCCTCCGAGCCAATCATTAGTCTGTCCTGAAAAGCCGGGGCCGGGGCCGGGGCGGGCTGGGGGGCTACGGCCGGACGGGAGATGTCCGCGATGACGGAGTGGCTTTCCTCCTGTTTCCTGCGCTGGGTTGTCGAAACCGAGGCATCATCGTCTCGCTCACCTGCAATGTTCATCCGGCTGGCTTCTTCCGCCGGGCTTGTGAGCTTTTTCCCGAGCTCCTGCCAATCGATGGTTTGCGAGGCGATGCCGGCGAAGGCGATTGTCATCAGCGAAGCGGAGCTGATCAGCAAGGTTCTGGGCATGTGTTTGCCAAACATGAGACAAATCCTTTTCGTCGCCCGGAGGAAAGGTCCGGGTGTCGGGGTGATGGGGAAAGGTTGGGTAATGTGCCGGGCAAGAGCCGCGCCCTTGCGGCGCGGCCTTGGTGTGTTTGCCGGGTGTTACCGGAACACGATGCGGTAGCTTGCGCCCTTGCGGCAGACCGAGGTGCTGGAGTCCGCGTACCAGGTTTTCAGCAGGTTCCAGCGGCCGTTGGACTTCAGCTTGCGGAACTGGACCCGGACAAAGGTGCTGGCGTTGTTCACGCCTTCCAGGTTCCGGGTGACCTTGTAGGTGCCACCGTGGGCGATGACGCGGTTGGAAATGTTTTCCGAGCGCCAGCGGTTGGAACCGAGGTCACGGTAATCGAGATCGTAAAGCTGGATCGGCTGGCCGGTGTTGTTCTTCACCGTGATGTTGACCTTCTTGCAGATGTCGAACAGGGCGGCGGCCGGGGTCACGGCACCGAGGGAGGCAACGCCTGCAATGGCAAGAACGGTGGCGGCTGTTGCGGTTTTGGCGAGGGCTTTCATTGGTCAATTCCTTTCTCTTGAATAATCTCCTTTCGGAGGGGGTATCGATCTTTCGATGAGAGAAAGGTGCCAGAACGAGCGGGGTGTCAGTATGGGGTCGATACCCCAATCGCACTTCTGGTGAGGCACCTGAAAGCGGGCCGGTCACCGCAACCGGCGGGTTGAAGACACGCTTCGATATTTGGTCTATTGCTGCTTCGTCGCCTGTTTTGAAAAACGATTTCGAGATGACGATTTCATTCCCGGACCGGCCGTACCGGTCGACCTGAGGCCCCGGTTTTTTCGGGTGCCCGATCAGCCCTGCCAAAACTATTAAAACGGACTGCCTGGAGAAGGAGTGCCCATGATTTCGAGATGCCTGGTGTTTATCCTGTTCTGTCTTGCCGCAACGGTGGCGAAAGCGGCCGACGTGTTTCCGTCGAACGCGGAAGGTTGCGACTATCATTTGCGGGGTCAGATCGTCTCGGGGGATGCGGAAAAGCTCAAGGTTCTGCCGATCAACTCGCAAGGCATCACGCTGTGCCTCGATAGCCCCGGGGGCAGCTTTGCCGAAGGAAAGCGGCTGTTCGACACGATCTGGGACCAGGATATCGCAACCATGGTGCGTTCGGGAGAACGGTGCGAATCCGCCTGCTCGCTGGCTTTCCTTGGTGGCAGCATGCGGATCGGGACAGCCGTGATCCGTTTTCAGATGCGCTCTCTGCGTCCAGGGGGCAAGCTCGGTTTCCATTCGCCCAGCCTCAACCTGCCCAACGAGAACAGTTACCCTGCCAGCGAAGTCCAGACTGCCTTTGCGATTGCACTGAAGGCCGCCGAGTCCTTTTTCGATATCAAGCTGAGCGAAGAGCACGACGTCGAGGCCATGACGGATTTCCTCTATCAGCGGATCCTCGGCACGCGCCCCGAAAACATGTTCCACATAGAGAGCATCGGCGATGCGGTGCTGGCCAATATCACCGTCACCGGACTGACACCGCCAGCCTCGATTACGGAACGTGAAATCGCAAATATCTGCGACAACGCCTATGCGGCCAATCTGATGGATGGTCGGCCGGGATATACGACCAGTTCACAATACTACGACGAAATCCTGATCGGCGATCCGGATGGAGACCGGAATGTGGTGCTGACAAGGCAAGGAGAGGACCTGGTCGGCAAGGTCTTCAATTATGATACTCCGAGCAAATTTTCGGCGCTTGGCTGTTCGGTCCGGATATCCGACGACTGGAAACGGTTCTGGGATACCGATTACAGCCCGCTCAGCGTCCGTTTCGAGCAGTATTCCGTTGGTGACGATTTCGGTGACGGGGAGGCCGAGGAATTTTCCGCGCCTTACTGGTATCTGCTGCCGGCTTCCCTGAAGCTTGACCAGCAGGCAGAAAGAAACGTTGCCGGACAGAATGCAAGTGCACCCGCGTCTGCGCCTGCTGCGTCAGGCGAGGGCGGTTTCGTTCGCCTGAGCGGCTATGATCTTTACGGCGGAGATCTGCCGGATGGCGTGCTCCGCAACATGAGCGCGGAGGACTGTATCTCGTCCTGTAGCGCCAGAAGCGGCTGCGATGCCGTGACCCATGACCGATGGAACCGGATCTGCATTCAAAAGTCCGTCGGTGACAGCAATGGCAGGCTCTATCTTCTTTCCAAGGCCGACACCTATGTGCAGCGGGCTGCCGCCGGGTCTCTCAAACCCAATCTGAGCGTGCCTGTCCAGACGTTCACCAAACAGAACAAGGGCTTTCCCGGACAGCCGGATGAAAGCCTGCAGGCGGGATCGGCCGGCCAGTGCGAGACGCTCTGCACGGAACGCACCTGCCTCGGGTTCAACTGGTCTGCCGGGTCTGGAAGATGCGATCTGTTCGCGCGGCCGGGTGTCTATTCCGACGCCGAAGGTATCGTGGCCGGGTTCATGGTTCAGCCGGCCCAATAAGACCGCCCAGTAGGACCGACCAACAAAACAGGCCCGTCCGCGGTTCAGTTGACCGCGGACGGTGTCTGATCAGACTGCCTTCTGTCCGACGAAGCGGCCGGCACCTTCCGGAAAAGGCAGGGCCTTGTGGGCATCGGCGAAGGCCTTGAGCTTCTCGCCGACTTCCGCTCCCGGCAGGGAACTGGCACGGGTGTTGAGATCGACATGGAGCAGAAGGGTCTCCATGGTCGCGGCAAGTTTGCCATCAGCGTTTTTCAGGAAGTGGAACAGCTGCATCTTCTTGCCTTCCCCCTGGAGCACCTGGGTCGTGACCGTCAGGCGTTCGCCCGCCAGAAGCTCGTCCAGGTAGCGCAGGTGATTTTCAACGGTGAAGTAGCTCTTGCCGGATGCGATATAGTCGGCATCCGCACCGATTAGCTCCATGAACCGGTCGGTTGCGGCAGCACCTGCTTCCAGGTAGTGCGCCTCGTTCATGTGGCCGTTGTAGTCGGTCCAGCTCTGCGGGATCTGGCGGTCTCCCGTGATCGGCAGTTCAGCCTCCGCCGGTGCCGCCAAAGCCCGTTCATGGGTGTTGAGAACGCCGCCTGCACCGCTGCCGCTTTTCTTTAGCGCTCGCATCATGCCGACGAGATTGTCGTCGCGCAGGCGTTCCAGCTCGCGAATGGAGCGATGGCCGGACTGGGCATCGGACTGACCGGCGATCAGGTCGACCAGCTCGTCGGTGAACTCCGGCACGTCCATCAATTTGGTCCAGGGCCAGGAGAGGCATGGACCGAACTGGGCCATGAAGTGCTTCATGCCGGCTTCCCCGCCGGCGATACGATAGGTCTCAAAAAGGCCCATCTGTGCCCAGCGCAGACCGAAGCCCATGCGGATTGCCTCGTCAATTTCTTCGGTCGTGGCAATGCCGTCCTTCACCAGCCAGAGCGCCTCGCGCCAGACAGCTTCCAGGAACCGGTCGGCAATGTGGGCGTCGATCTCCTTGCGGACATGAAGCGGGAACATGCCGATGCTGCGCAGGACCTCGGCTGCGCGAGCGGTTTCGGCCGCATCACCGACAAGTTCCACCAGCGGAAGCAGATAGACCGGGTTGAACGGGTGGGCGACGACGGCGCGCGCGCCTTCGCTGGTCAGTTCGGACGGCTTGAAGCCGGATGTCGACGAGCCGATGACGGCGGTCTTGGGCGCGAGCTCCGTCAGGCTGCCCAGGACCTTGTGCTTGAGGTCGAGGCGTTCGGGAACGCTTTCCTGCACCCAGTCAGCACCAGCGGCTGCCTCGGCAAGATCTGAATGGAACGACAGTTTGCCTTCGTCCGGCAGGCGCTTGTCATAGAGCGCGGGCAGGCTGCGGCGCGCATTGTCGATGACTTCGCCGATCTTGCGTTCGGCTTCCGGGTCGGGGTCGAAGACGGCAACGTCCCAACCGTTCAAAAGGAAACGGGCGGCCCAGCCGCCACCGATCACGCCGCCGCCGACGATGCATGCTTTTTGGGTCATGGTGCAAGTGTCTCCGTGTGGCCGTCGATGGCCAGGATCTGTCCTGAAATGCGGGCGCCTGCTTCGGACGCCAGAAAGTGAATGGTGTTTGCTACATCCTGGGCAGTGACCCAGGTCTTGAGTGAAACACCCTTGACGTAGCTCTCTCGAATGGCCTCTTCGGTCTCGCCGCGCGCCCTGGCTTCCATCGCGACGACCCGATCCATCCGCTCCCCTTCCACCGCGCCCGGGCAAACCGCGTTGACGCGAATGCCGTGGGGGCCGAGCTCCATTGCGAGCGTCTTGGTGAGGCCGACAACCGCCCATTTGGCGGAGGCGTAGGGCGAGCGGAACGGGTAGCCGTAAAGTCCGGCGGTCGACGAGGTGAGCGTGATCAGACCGTGCCCCTGAGCTTTCAGCACTCTGGCCGCCCAGCGGCAGGTCAGGAAGGCTCCGTGGAGATTGGTCGCGACGCAGCGTTGCCATTCCGCGTAGTCCAGCGTCTCGATCGCCCCTGCGGGACCGCCGGTGCCGGCATTGGCGCAAACCACGTCGATGCCTTTCCAGCGGTGTTCTAGGTCGTTCAGGAACGCGGACATTTCCGCTTCGCTGGTGACATCGGCAACAGCAGCGATTGCGTTGCCATTTGCTTCCGAGAATGCGGAAACGGCTACAGGATCCGCATCACAGATCGCGACTTCGTCTCCGTCTGCCAGGAAGCGTTCCGCAATGGCGCGGCCGATCCCGGACGCACCGGCCGTGACGAGGATCCTGCGGCTCATGTCAGGCGCTCACCGGCGCACGTTTGGTCAGGCCAAGCTTTTCACGAACGGCCTGCGGGCCGATGATCTTGGCGCCCATGCCTTCGACAACACCAACGGCCTTCTCGACCAGCTGTGCATTGGTGGCAAGCACGCCTTTTTCGAGGAAGATGTTGTCCTCGAGGCCAACACGAACGTTGCCACCGGCCAGGATGGAGGCCGCCACATAGGGCATCTGATCGCGGCCGAGACTGAAGGCCGACCAGGCCCAGTCATCCGGAATGGCGTTGACCATGGCCATGAAGGTGTTGAGGTCGTTCGGCGCGCCCCAGGGCACACCCATGCAGAGCTGCACCAATGCCGGAGAGGCAAGCGTGCCTTCCTTGACAAGCTGCTTGGCAAACCAGAGGTGGCCGGTGTCGAAGGCTTCGATTTCCGGCTTCACGCCAAGTTCGGTCATCATGGCCCCCATGGCACGCAGCATGCCGGGGGTGTTGGTCATGACATAGTCGGCTTCGGCGAAATTCATGGTGCCGCAGTCGAGTGTGCAGATTTCCGGAAGGCACTCGCGAATATGGGCCATGCGCTCCGTTGCGCCGACCATGTCGGTTCCCTTTTCAACCAGCGGCAACGGGCTTTCTGTAGACCCGAACACGATGTCGCCGCCCATGCCAGCGGTGAGGTTCAGGACCACATCCACATCGGCGGCGCGGATGAGATCCGTGACTTCCCGGTAGAGGTCAAGCCGGCGGGATGGGGTGCCGGTTTCCGGATCGCGCACATGGCAATGGACGACGGCGGCCCCCGCCTTGGCGGCGTCGATGGCGCTGTCGGCGATCTGCTTCGGGCTGCGCGGCACATGTGGAGACTTGTCCTGGGTACCGCCCGACCCGGTGACGGCGCAGGTGATGAAGACTTCGCGGTTCATGGTCAATGGCATTTGGTTCTCCTGGATCAGCGACAGTTCAACCGAATGATTGAACTGCCGGAAACTGATTGTTTTTAGCGTGTCAGGTCATCTTGTTGGCGTTCATGCCGAAGCAGGATGATCTAGCGGCCCTTCCAGACCGGGTCTCGTTTTTCGGCAAAGGCGCGGGCGCCTTCCTTCTGGTCTTCAGAGCGATAGAGCTTTTCGACCGTTTCGAACTGGCTTCCGGTGATGCGGTTGAGCGCGTCCTGGAATTTCATGTCTTCTGCCTCGCGCACGATTTCCTTCAGCGCCGCATAGACAAGCGGGGGACCGGAAGCGAGCAGCTCGGCCAGTTTCCAGGCTTCCGCCATCAGGTCCTTTCCAGGATAGATGTGGTTGATCAGGCCCCAGCGAGCGGCTTCCTCTGCTTCGATCCAGCGGCCGGTCAGCAGCATTTCCATGGCGATGTGATAGGGAATGCGCTTCGGCAGCTTGATGCTGGCGGCATCGGCCACGGTGCCTGAGCGAATTTCCGGCAGGGCGAAGGAGGCGTGCTCCGCCGCCAGGATAATATCGGCAGACAGGGCAAGCTCGAGCCCGCCGCCACAGCAGATGCCGTTGACGGCAGCTATGACCGGTTTGTTCAGGCCGCGCAGTTCCTGCAGGCCGCCGAAGCCACCCTTGCCGTAATCTCCGTCGACGGCATCGCCTCCGGCGGCCGCCTTCAGGTCCCAGCCGGGGCAGAAGAATTTTTCCCCGGCACCGGTCACGATGGCAACGCGCAGGTCCGGATCGTCCCGGAAGTCGGTGAAGACGTCTCCCATGATCCGGCTGGTCATCAGGTCAATGGCATTGGCCTTTGGCCGGTCGAGCGTGACAGCCAGTATGTGGCCGCGTCTTTCGGTCTTGATGGGGTTTTCCATCAGTTCCCTCCCATTCTTACCAGTGCATCGGCGGCGACGGCAAAGTCCGCACCGCAGAGCAACGGGTTGATTTCTACTTCTTCGACCGGTGCCGACAGAACAAAGGCCTGCACTGCATGCACAGCTTCAACAATCGCTCCCAGATCGCAAGGCGGCTTGCCGCGATATCCGGTCAGGACACGGCCGATCTTCAGATTTTCAAGGGCCTTCGTGATCTCGTCCCCGCCTGCTGGAACGATCAGCGAGGTGCTGTCTTCCAGAAGTTCGGTCAGGATGCCGCCTGCTGCGAGCGTCAGGACGTAGCCGTGCGCCGGATCCCGCACAATGCCGACCAGCAGTTCGCCAAGGCTGGCGGTGATCATCTCTTCCACCAGAAACGACGAGGCCGGCATCCCGCTTGCGGCGGAGTGGACCTCGCAAGCCGATTGCAGATTGAGGGCGACTGCTCCGGCTTCGGTCTTGTGGGCAATGCCGGTGCCCTTCAGCACCACCGGGTATCCGATATCTTCGGCAGCCCGGGCTGCCGCTTCCGGACCTTCTGCAAAAGCGCTCGCGGGAACCTTGAGGCCATGCTTTTGCAGCAAGGCTTTTGCCTCGTGCTCGGAAAGAAGGCGGGGATCAGCGACAGGTTGAGGAACCCGGATCGGTTCCGGCGAAAGTGGTCTTGCCAGAAAGGCAGCCGCCTCAATGGCCGTCAGTGCATCGTCCAGCCCGCAGAGAGGCAGGAGACCACGCTTCATCAGATCGGCTGCAAAGGTTTCCGGCATGGTTTCGGGGAGCGAACTCAGGATCGCCATCGGTTTGCCGGAAGCTTTCATCGCCGCTTCCACCGGCTCGATTACCTTCAACCAGTCTTCCGGGTCACAGCGATCCATTCTCGGAATATCGAGAATGACGATGCCGAGGGCGATGTCCGCCTGCATCATGGCAGTGTAGCACCGCGTCATGGCCTCGCCGTCACCCCAGATGTAGGTGTGGTAGTCGAGTGGATTGGCGAGAGCGACCTTGGGGCCGAGGGCCTCTGACAGCGCGGTTCTTTGCGCGGGAACGAGCGGCGGGAAAGTGATCTGACGGCCGACGGCGGTGTCGGCAATCAGGCTGGCTTCACCGCCCGAGCAGGACATGGACACGATGTTGGTGCTCGGCAAAGGACCTGCGACGTGGACCAGCTTCAGGGTTTCCAGAAGGGCTGTCAGGCTGCCGACCCGGGCAATGCCAAGCCGGTTGAAGAGCGCGTCGGAACCAGCCGTGCTACCGGCAAGGGCGGCCGTATGGGAGACTGTTGCGGCCTGGGCGGCCTCGGATCTGCCGACCTTGACGGCCACAACCGGTTTGCCGAGTGCGTGCGCCTTGCGTGCGAAAGCCTCAAAGGCAGCAAGATCGTCAAGCCCTTCGATGTGCAGACCGATGGCGGTGACTCGGTCATCGTCCAGGAGGGCGCTGCCAATGGCGGACAGGCCCGTCTGGGCCTGGTTGCCGGCGGTCATCAGATAGGCAATCGGCAGGCCGCGTGTCTGCATGGTCAGGTTCAGCGCGATGTTGGACGATTGCGCGATGATCGCAACTCCGCGGTCGACCGGGGTCAGGCCATGCTGATCCGGCCACAGGGCCGCGCCGTCGAGCGCATTGAGAAAGCCATAGCAGTTGGGACCGAGGATCGGCATCTCGCCTGCCGCCTCGATCAGGGCGGCCTGAAGATCCGCGCCGTCGGCAAGCTCCCGGATTGCTTCGCTGAAACCGGAGGCAAAGCAGATGGCACCACCGGCACCGAGGCGTGAAAGCGAGCGGACAATCTCGACCGTCACGTGCCGGTTGACGCCGATAAAGACCGCGTCGGGGGCGGCGGGAAGATCTTCCACGGTGGCATAGGCCCTGCAGCCGTCGATCTCTTCACGGCTCGGGTGGATCGGCCAGAGATCGCCCTCAAAACCGGCCTTGCGGCATTCCCGGAGCACGTTCCGGCACCAGGAACCGCCACCGATAACAGCGACCGTGCGTGGCCGGAGCAGGCGTTCGAGTGAGCGCATGGATCAGGCTCCGAGCGGGCGGAAGATGTCGCGGCTGATGATGTGGCGCTGAATCTCGCTGGTGCCATCCCAGATCCGTTCCACGCGGGCGTCGCGCCAGAAACGTTCGATGGGGAAGTCGTCCATCAGACCCATGCCGCCGAAGATCTGCAGCGTCGTGTCGGTGACGCGCGCCAGCATTTCGGTCGCGTAAACCTTGGCACTCGCAATCTCGCGGTTGGCGGGCAAACCCTGGTCGAGACGCCAGGCTCCGGCAAGCGTCAGCCAGTCGGCAGCATCGATCTCGGTGATCATGTCGGCGACCTGGAAGCTGACGCCCTGGAACTTGGCGATCGCCTGGCCGAACTGCTTGCGCTCGGCGGCATAGTTCACCGCATAGTCGAAACAGCGGCGGGCGCGGCCAACGCTCATGGTGGCAACCGTCAGACGGGTGGCATAAAGCCATTCGTTCATCACCTCGAAACCACCGTCGACTTCGCCGAGCACCTGGCTGTCCGGCAGGCGGCAATTGTCGAAGTAAAGAATACAGTTCTTGTAGCCCCGGTGGCTGACGGAGCGATAGCCGTCACGCACCTCGAAGCCGGGTGTGCCCCGGTCGACCAGAAAACAGGTGATGCGCTTCTTGGGGCCTTTTGGTGTTTCGTCCACGCCAGTCGCAACAAACACGATGAAGAAATCCGCGTGTTCGGCGCCGGAGATGAAATGCTTGGAGCCGGAGACCACCCAGTCGCCGCCGTCGCGCACTGCCTGGCATTTCATGCCACGCACATCCGAGCCGGCGTCGGGTTCGGTCATGGCCAGCGCATCCATCTTCTCGCCGCGCACGGCCGGCAGAAGGTAGCGCTCGATCTGCTCGCCCTTGCAGGCCATCAGGATGTTCTGGGGACGGCCGAAAAAGTGGTTCAGCGCCATCGATCCGCGCCCCAGTTCCCGTTCCACCAGGGTGAAATCAAGATGGCTGAGGCCCGCGCCGCCCACTTCTTCCGGGAAGTTACAGGCGTAGAAGCCGAGATCGATACATTTGCGCTTGATCTCCTCGCCGAGTTCGGCGGGCACCTGGCCCGTCTTCTCGACCAGTTCTTCATGCGGGTAAATCTCGTTTTCAACGAAGGACCGGACCGTGGAGACGATCATCTCCTGTTCTTCGCTCAGCCCAAAATGCATCGGAATCTCCTCTTGCCTCAGGCCGACGAGAGTGAGACAAACGGGCTTGCTCCATTGTGCAATTTTGGTTTGAAATCATGCCGATTTCACAAAAATCGAATTCGGTTCGAAAAATCTGCGTGCTGTTGTTCGAAAGCTTTTCGAACCACTGCCTGGCGAATGCGATCGAGCCGTTCCGGGCAGCAAACACGATTGCCCGAAAGCAGCTCTATTCCTGGCAGCACGTGAGCCTTGCCGGAGGGACCGTCACGTCATCCAGCGGTCTGCCGGTGGCGACGTCTGCCTGGTCGGAGGCAAAGCCTGGTGGCGATTATCTTTTCATCATGCCGAGTTACGGTTTCGAGGCCTTTGCAGGGCAGTCAACCGTGCGCGCCTTGAAGGCCGCAAGGCAACGGTTCGGCACGTTGGTCGGCATGGATACCGGCGCATGGCTGTTGGCGGCCGCCGGATTGCTGGAGGGACGCAAGGCAACGATCCACTGGGATGAACTGACGAGATTTGCCGAAAGATTTCCGGATGTCGATGCAGTGGAGGACCGTTTTGTGCTTGATGGCAACATCTGTACCTGCGGCGGGGCGTCGACAACTTTCGAACTGGCACTGGAGCTGATCAAGCGGCATCACAGCCCGATGTTCGCGCTCGAGGTGGCAGCCCTGTTCATGTATGGCGACAAGCTGGACATGCACGATCCGTACAAGCGTTTGTCGGCGGATGCCCTGGTGCGCAGCGCGACTGCGCTGATGCGGCGAACCATCGAGGCACCGATGCCGATTGAAGATCTTGCCCGGCAGCTGAAGGTGGACCAGCGTACCCTTGAGCACCGGTTCCAGCGGGAAATGTCGATGACGCCACTGGGGGTCTACAAGGCGATCCGCCTGCGCGAGGCGCGCCGGCTTGTGGAATTGACCATGCTGGGGATTGCGGAAATTGCAGAGCGTTGCGGCTATCGCAACGCGAGTGCAATGACCCGAGCCTACCGGCAGGAATTCGGCCGGTCGCCACGCGAGCACCGGCGAAGCAGATAGTCCCGGCTGATAAACGAGAAAGGCCGCGCTAAACGCGCGGCCCTTTCTTGGAAGGTTTGAAAAGACCTTACTTGTGCGGGAAACCGGCTTTTGCGGTACCGTTCCAGTCGCCCTGGAAAGGCAGGATATGCAGCGGCTTCTTCGCCCTGGCACCATGTGCCCTTGCATCGGCGACCTGCTGCTGGGCAATCGTCAGCCGTTCTTCGCCATTGTAACTGCCGACAACCGGCAGGATCAGCAGATTGCCACTGCGCGCTTCAGCCAGAGCCTTTGCGTTGACGGCCTGCTGGATGCGGACGGAAACAGGCTTGTCGCCATTGAGATCGCCGCGGGTGTCGTCCGGGTCGATGGCGAAGGCGTTGCCGGCCAGCGCGCCGGATACAAAGGCTGCGGTCAGCAGGGTCGACAGAATTTTGTTAGAGGTACGCATGATCTTGCTCCTTGTGCCTGTTTAAACTCATGAATGACTGCAGAGTGCTGTTTGCCCCGCAGGCTGTTCATGCCGGGAACAACGACGCGAATGCTGATCGGTTGCGGCGGTGGCGGTAATAACATCAACACAAAAACATGAGGCCCTGTGAGAGAGACCAGGCCTTGTGTTGCGCGTGTTTTCACACCACGCACGCGTTCATAATGGTCATTCGGCAAGCGGTGCCCGGGTCACCGACCCGTGAAAGGCGCGGGAGCTGGAGAGGCCGTTTTGCATCTGTTTTTCAAACCGCGATGACAAGGTCTTGAGCCCGCTTCTGCCAACACCGTCACGTCTTACATCTCGTCCAGAAACAGCAGAACAGGAATGTCACGATGGCCTGCACCAAGGACGACTTCACCAGAGACCTTCAGAGCGAAATCCCGCATTTGCGCAGATACGCCCGCTCACTTACGCGAAACCCTGAAGCCGGTGATGATCTGATGCAGACGTCGCTGGAAAAGGCGCTGCGGCATCACGCCAGCTTCCACTGCGGTACGCAACTGCGCCGCTGGCTGTTCACGATTGCCCGCAATGCCTATCGCGACGAACGCAAATGGCTTGCCCGGCGCGGTGACCACCTGCCCATCGAGGACTGGCTTCAGGAAACCCAGGCAGCGCCCGCTCAGGAAAAGCATCTGGAGCTGGAAGACGTTGCCAGGGGCATCGCCGGACTTCGGCCGGAAGACAGGGATGCTCTCGAATTGCGGGTGTTTTCGGGCCTGTCCACCGGGCAAATTGCCAAGCAGACGGGTGTGGCCGTCGGAACGGTGAAAAGCCGGCTCTCCAGGGCGCGGCACCTGCTTGCTGCCGTCTGACCACCGGCAGGCGCTTCGCCTTGTCTTTCTGCGTCAGGCCGCGACCCTGGCGGTGACACCGGCAAGCCGGGCGGTCAGACGTTCGGTTAGATAGTCTGACCAGTTTTCCGCGGTTTCCTCATCGTCTTCCCCGATCTCGGGGAAGGCGGCGGACAGGACCGTGCTGGTGATGTCGTTGCACCAGCCTTCTGCGGGATTGAATTCCAGAACCGCCCGAACCTTCTCGAGTTGCCCGGCCTGAAGATCCTCGATGATCCTGTGCAGGCTCATGTCTGCCAGATCGGTTTCCGGCGTATAGAAGCAGTTTCCGAGTTCGCAAATCACTGAATAGAACGACATGTCGAGATTCAAAGCCAAAAAAGCCTCCATCTAAAATACGTTGAAAGCGTATACGCAAATTGCGTACATGTCAAATCTTCGTTAATCGGCTATATGACAAAAGCGTATGACCGCCCTGAAGCGTTGGTGCCGCGTCAAGACGTGATCGGTCGCAGTAGACCGGTTGCGCGAAATGCGCGAAGGCGGGCCGAGTTTCGGCCTGAGAAGAAGTGGAGGCGGGGGTGGCGGCGCTAGACGACCTGCCGGATGACGCTCAATACCTTGGCTATGATGCGGACTTCAGTTGCCTCTTCATCGTGCTCGTTGAAGATGACCGGCTCCTGAAAGCGCGGATCATTGGATTCCGGTTGCAGTTCTATCTGGCCGTTCCGGCGAATGATCCGCTTGGCGGTGCGTTCGATGGTATGGCCGCCGTCTCTGGTCCGCTCCACGACGGCAAGGTCTCCCGACTTGATCTCGATGCCGGCTTCCAGATAGTCGACGCACAGGATCAAATCGCCATTCCAGGCAATACGGTTGAGGCTTTCACCGTTGATTTGCAACAGATATTGGCTTTCGCTCGGAAAGCGAAGGTCTCCCGCGAAACTGGTTTTCTTGGTGGCATCCGTCTCGAACAATCCGGACTCCATCCAGAGGCCGGCAGCCACCTGGCCCTTGATCTCCAGAGGTGTGGCCGCTCTTGAAGGTGCGCTGGAGGCATCCAGATCGGTGATGGAGTCGGGGGCGAGCGCAAGAATGTCTTCCCGGGTGATCGGTTGCTCGCCCTTGCCCAGGAGGACAGGAAGAAGCTTCGCCACGAAATCCGACGGCAGTGCAGGTTTCAGGTAGTCGGCGCTGAAGTAGCGCTGGATGGAAGAGGCATTCTGATAGCCCATGGCCCGTGCGATGGCGCGGATCGACAGGCCGCTGCGGTCCTTCAGATCCACAAGCTGGCGGGAGACTGCAGATTGTTCGTCCATATCCATAATTCGGTCACCAGGTCACGTAAGATGCATACGTGTTAGCAGTAAAAACGTACGGAGTCCAGTTGACATGCGTACGCAATAAGCGTACGAAATTTGAGTCATCAAGTGAATGCGTGGGAGTGACGATGGAAGCTCAGACAATCCTTCGACAAATGGCAGAGGAGACCGGCCGATGAGGGACCTGAAGGACGAAATTGAGGAAGCGCAGGCAAAGGTTGCGCATCTGAGGATCAGGGCTGAACGACCGAGTGCCCGGCTGGAAGACGAGTTCGCGCTGGAAAAGGCGCGCAACAGGTTGCTGACTCTGGAGTTGCGGAACCTGAAGCAAGGCAGGGAAGTGCGCGGCAGTTCCAGCCCGAAGGGCAATCCGGGTGTTGTCGGGAGCAGACAGCACATGAGGCAAGCGTCCTTCGCAAAAAGAACAAATAGCGAACATTTGCCGCGTGCGGCCAGGGAAAAGGCAGAGGCGGCTTTTGCAGCGGTGCAAGGTATCGCGGCGGAAAAGAAAGGTCGGGTCTGATGGCTTCGGGAGGACTGGTCGACAGGATCGCTGCCGAGTATGGCGTTCATTTCATCAGCCACACCAGACGGGTGCATGGGCGGCACCAGTCGAAGGCCCGCAGAACTTGCCAGACCCTGCTGACGAAACACGGGGCGGAACATCTGCGCCTCGTCTTCGGTCTGATCAACACCGCGGAGAACCGGGGGAACTGGTCAGCGCCATGCTTTACTGCGGTTTCCTGGCTTGTCTTGAACAAGCCGGACTGGGTGGAACGGCGAGGTTTTCTGGACCAGTTCGACAGGATCGATCTGGAGGCGTTGCTTGGCAGTGCAAGGCATATAAACCCGTCCGCTCCGACCCTTACGCTCGCCGTTCTGCTCTCCTACGAACTTGACAAACTCCTGGAAACGGGTCGGGAGGGGATCGCTGCATGAGCACTATTGTCAGTTGGTGTCGGTTGATTACACTGCGGCCGTCAATCTTCGGCTGTATTGAGTCGCTCAGGGGTTGCACGCTTGGCTTGCCGCGCTCGGGGGGAGGCGGCGCCGGACGGATCTTTCACCGGTATTTTGAGAGAGGGGGTTTTGAACATGAACGGTTACCTGACGAAGGCACAGATTTTTGCCTTCGAACGCGGAGCGACCGCGTGCCGGGAAGGCAAGTCCCGTGAGGACAATCCTTATCCGCCGAAGGCCGATTATTTCGGTTTGTGGGAAGAGGGCTACCAGAAAGAGCGTGAGGGCCAGGGCAAATAACCGCCTCAGGCCTGCATCTTTGCTGCCGCGGGGCCGTTTGAGCGGCCGCGCGGTTCTGTGCCCACTACAGTTTCAAGAGAGACGATATGGAAACAAGCGTACCTGACCAGATCCTGGCCCGGTTGACGGAGGCTGTCGAAGTGATTGCGGTAACCGGAAAGGGTGACGGACCGCGGGCGGTTCTGGCAAGCTGGCCCGAATGCCAGGGCAAGATCGCCCGGCGTCGTCGCACCTACCCGCCCCGGGCGATCAGCCGGGCTGAAGAGGCGATCACCTGGTTCTCCCTGATCGAGGACCCGGATGCGCGCCGCGCCCTGCAGTTCGAAGTGATGTGCAAGGCGGGCGGCGGCAAGTTTTCCCGGATCTGCGAAAAATACGGCTGGAAACGCTCAACGGTTACCAGTCGGAACAAGGCTGTTCTGCGCCGGCTGGCGAAAAGGCTTGGTGAGGAAAGCCCCGTCGATCACTGAACGCTACGACGTCGGACCGGAGGCGGGCTGGTGCCTTGCTGATCCGGGAATTGGCTTTTGAAAGAAGAAGTCATTCCTCCTGCGTTGCGCCAATGCAGGAGGAATGCACGGCTTGAATGACGGGCTTCGCCCTTGTTCTCAAAAGGTATGCAACAGGTTTTGCAATCGCCCCTTTACGGTTGTTGGAAGTTTGAACTACAACTTTTTAATTGCTCGTCCCCGCGTCGACGCCGGGACATTTGGATAGATGGTTTGGAGAAATTGATGACCGACTTGAAAACACTGACCCTTCACGACTTTGAAAAGCTGCTGGATCAGGTGTTCGAGGTCAGGTCGGTTCCGGCTGATATCCAGTTGTCCCTCGTGGAGGTCAAATTGATGGGCTCCGGCGAGCGGCAGGGAGGGGCTTTTTCCACGTTGTGGCAAGGTCCGCAGGAGCCATTGCTGGAGCAATCCATCTACAGGCTCTATCGGCCGGATTTCGGCGAGCAGGACGTGTTTCTGGTTCCGGTTGCGCAGAAGGAAGCCGGCATTCAGTATGAAGCCGTGTTCACCTGATCGCATACTGTCTGACAGGCTGGTGGCCGCCGCAGTCTGGTGGCCGGGCTCGCTGCTTCAGGTTCGGCAGGGGTGTTCCATGAGGTCATAGACGCCCTTGTTTTCCCGCTTTTCGAAGCCGAGGCGGTGATAGAGTCGCATGGCAGGATTTTCCTTTTCGACATGAATGGAAAGCGCTTTTCCAGCGTCTCGCGCCTCTTCCATCAGGTCCTGCAAAACGGCGCTGCCAAGGCCTTGTCCTTGTACTTCGGGTATCAAGGCGATGTCGATAATCCGGTGTTCGCGGGTCCAGCGTTCCAGATAAAGCCTGCCAACAGGTCTGGCGTCTCGTTCTATCACCAGCCAGAGGGCATCAGGATAATGCTCCTGATAATGTCTGTGCTGGGCCTCGAATTGCATCGCGATAAAGGCCTGCTTATCGGCTTCCGTCCATGGAGTGCGCGCAAGCTCTGCCTCGCGCGTCGAACGGTATAGGCTTGCCAGGAACGGAAGATCGCCCGAATGCAAGGCCCGGTAGGTGATGCCCCGGGCCGCCGCGCGTGCGCGCGGGGCCAGGGACATGTCTGTCTGCGGCATCGGCAGATCGATCGCAAGCGCGGTCGTCATTCGGTGTTCGGCGTGACGTCCCGGGTCAGCGCGCTTACGGAAAGCGGTCCGCCCAGGGAAGTCCAGGTTGCCGACCAGTGATCAAGCGATATCTGAGGCAGGTAGGAAGCCGTGTTTGACGCCGGATCGAGGGCGAAAAGGCTCAGGAGCGTATTGGCGTTCGGCTGAAGTTTGAGCGTGCTGCCGCCATCCGCATGGGCAATGACCCGTGGAGCCGTCCAGGAGGTTTCCACGGAACTGGTCTGGTAGCTTGCGTAGACCGGACTGTCGGATCCTGAGACAGTCAGCGCAACCAGATAAATTCCTCCGTTGGAGGAGTTGGAAGCGGCCATGCTGCCGACAGGCGCATCAAACGTTGCAAACAGTGCCCAGTCGGAGAAGTCGAGTGAACTGACTTCGTCCTGAGCTTTCATGTAAATCTTGTTTCCGATGCGGGCAAAGATGTGAACGAGCGCATTGCCGTCGATGCAAAGGACAAGCTGTTCGAAGCCGGTCAGGCCGCCACTGATATCTTGCCAACCTTCCCAGCCCTCCGGCAGAAGCGGCCTGTCGGTGGACTGGAAGTTCAGATAAGGCACGCTGTCCGAATTGATGCCGGTGAGAATGATGCGGCCATCGGCATTCTGGGTTGCAGCGAGGCTCCGCAGTGCCCCGGCCATTTGTTGCCAGTCCGCCCAGGGCTGGCTCGGTGGAATTTCGACCGGCACCGTAACTTCAATTGGTGTCGTCGTGCCCGGTGGCACTACCGTGATGGTTTCCATCTGTACGGTGTTGTTGTTCTGGAAGCGCCACCAGATGGCGTTGTCCGGCGCCGAACTTGTGACGAAAATGTTCTGCCGACCGGTGACGCCGTTGATCAGCAACGTATCATTGAAACCTGGAACGCCGGCCGGTTTGCCGAGATCAAGCGGGTCAGCAAAACGCTGTGGTGCGTTTTCGTCCCGGTTTTCCCGGATATAGGCCAGGTTTCCGGACCCGCTGTCTTGCGCAAGCAGGGCAACGTAGCCTTCCTGGGTCACGGATGCGTTGAGCCGTTCCGTGGCAAAGCTTGCATTGGTAAGTTGGGTAAAGGAGGCACTGAAAGCGCCGTTCTCGGACGTCTGATCCTTGTACTCAAGTGCTCCGTTCGGTGTGACTGCGGCAAAGAAAATCCGGAAATAGACCGGATCGGCCGTCACGTTCCCTTCAAATTCCTCGGGAACTGCTTCTTCGACTGACATGATGCGTTTCCTCTTGCTGATCTGAAGCCGGCGGCCTGGCCTGTCCGGCAACGTCCTGCATTGGTTAGCCGCGGGAGGGGTAAAGCCCCTGGAGCGCAATAATGAAGTTCAGCGTCAGATACGGCTGAACATTGTCGTGTGACTGGCTACCGCCGGTGGCGGACAGCGTTTCCATGGCCATGTCGACCTGGTTCGTCTGAGTGTCCGTGTGGTAAAGCGAATCCAGGCCGGAGCTGGAAAAGGACGTCGATGACGAGGGGCCGGGAACGCCGCCGCTGCCACTGGTTGCTCGTGCCGTATGAGAATGTGAGGGGATCTGCGCTTCCGTCAGGGTGACGGTCGTAACACCAACCTTTTCCCCCAGTCTGCGGGATGTGAGGCCAGGGCCTCTGCCTGGATGCATCGGGGCACGGCCCTGCAGATCCGGCAGACCCATGGTGTTGCGTCCATCCCCGCCGTAGGTCGTTCCAATAAGCGAGAACAACGCCGTGTTCTGGGAGATGGGAAGGAGCTGGCCGTCACAAAAAGCCCAGCTTCGAGGGGCGAAATTGCCTGCGAAAATTCGGATTTCAGCGATAAAGGGTTCCGACATGGTTCGCCTCCTAATGCCTGCTGGGGTAAACGCCGTAGAGCGCGATGATGAAATGCACGCATATTGTCGGCATCAGGTTGGTGTGCGACCGGGAGCCGCCAGAGTTTGAAATCATGTCTTGCGCCATGGAAATGTCCTGACTGGCATCGGCGTAGAAGCTCACGCCTGCACCGGCTGCCGGAACATGCATCGCCGGCGACGTCTGGTCGGCCAGGCCGGTGTTGGCATTGAAGCCGTGCGAGTGACTGGCAAGTTGGTTAACCGTGAGCGTTTCGTTTTCCGACCCGCTTTTGGAGCCGAGCCGCCGCGGGCTGAGGCCGGGGCCGGTGCCCGCGTGCAGCGGAATTCGTCCGCGCATGTCCGGCAGACCGAATGTGGTTCGGCCATCTCCGCCGTAGATGGTTCCAAGGAGTGAAAACAGGGCATCGTTTTGGGAAACTGCCAGCAGCTGACCGTCGCAGTAGGCCCAGCCGCGCGGTGCGAAATTACCCGCAAACATGCGGATTTCACCGACGAAAGGTTCAGACATTCTATGTCCTTTCGGAGATTAGTTGCGGGACGGAAACAGGCCTTGAAGGGCGATGCAGAAATTGAGCGTCAGGTAGGGCTGCATGTTGTTGTGCGCCTGCCCGCCACCTGCGTTGGTCACGGTCCCTGATCTCATCTGCGTCATCGTGCCGACTTCGTAAGGCCGATAGGCCTTGTCCGGTGCGATTTCGGATCCAAACAGGGCCATGTTGGGCGTTCTGCTGTTTCCTGCGGTGGAGACCGCTTTCACCGGGTGGGAATGTTCCGGGATTTCAGCTGCCGTAAGTGTGACGGTTTCCGCTCCCCCCTTCTGGCCGAGCTGATATCCGGCGCCCTCGTGGATCGGCGTCCGGCTGCGCAGGTCGGGCAGGGCGAATGTCGTCCGCCCATCTCCGCCATAGGTCGTGCCCAGCAGCGAATAGAGCGACTGGTTCTGATTGATCGGCAAAATCTGTCCGTCGGTAAAAGCCCAGCCGCGTGGCGCGAAATTGAAGCCGACAATCCGTATTTCGGCGAGAAATGGTTCTGACATGTTTCCTCCCGTTGCTTCCGAAGGAAGTTTCGGTCTTGCAGATGTTGTCTGGATTTCCTGCTCTTGCGAATCACAGGTTGTATGAAAGAGAAATTGGACTCAAATTACATTGCAACCTTCACATACATATATTTCAAAATGCAATTAGAAAATTCCGAAATCAGTTCCTGATTTGTTGAGTGTTCATTACTGGAAATAGTGTTGAAGATTGCCAAATTCTGCAATTTTTAAGGGAATTATTCGCCTTAAAGAGGATGAAAACCAATTCAGACCAAATCTTTCAACCATAGTTAGAATTTGTCAGAATTGAATCCTTTTTCCTGACGCAGATGTGGTCAGTCAAAAATGTGATCGGATTTGCGCTTGAATTCTATTTAAGTTTGAGCGTAGTAGAATTTAAACCAAAGATTGTTTTGATAAAAATCACGTTATAGTTGTGTTTGACAGCTAACAAAAACCGGGCCTTCGAGCCTTGGCTCTTTCTTTTTGGGGTGCAGCGACCGTGGTTCGCTCTGTGGTGATTTGATGATTTGTGACGTATGGGGAGCCAGGCTCAGCAAAGCCGCGCGCGCAGGCGTCTTGTTGCGCTTTGTGCAGCTGGCGTTTCTGATGCTTTTTCTGGGAGCCGTGCCTGACGACGCGAACGCGGCCTACACAGACTGTCCAAGCAATTCCGACCCGTTTGATCCTCTCGTGCTGAACCTAACGCTGGATGAATGCACGCTGGAGAGTGGTATCGGTCCAACAACACTGAATGACGACTGGATATTGATCCAGGATCAGGGTTCTGGAAGCAGTCTCACCAATTTCGATATCAACAACGGTCCAAACGACCCGGGGAATATACTCTCGTATTCCGTTACCAATGGAACGGATATCATCAACGTAACGTCGCCTGGTATTCAGACGATCGATTGTACCACGACATGCACAATCACCGGATCCTACGGTGCTACAGGCATTAATTTCACCTATCTTGATGCCGGTTCCAGCGGCGAAGTTACTCCACCGACGACGCCTCCAACATTCACCCAGTCATTCGCCCCCAGTACGATCGTGGCAAACGGCACCTCAACCGTCACATTCACCATCAACAACTCTGCGAACGGTGTGGACGCGACATCTCTCGATTTCAGCGACAACTTGCCTTCGGGAGTGACCGTCGCCTCTCCGTCGAACGCTGCCACGACGTGTACCGGTGGCACACTTACGGCGACCAGCGGATCGGGTGTAATCAGTTACACTGGCGGAACCGCTGCGGCGGGTGCGACTTGTACCGTCAGTGCCGATGTGACGTCTGCAAGTGACGGAAGTTACGTCAACACCACAGGTGATCTGACATCATCGCTGGGAAATTCCGGGACGTCATCTGCCACGCTGACGGTTGCCTCTCCTGAGATCAACGTTCAGGGCAACGGGGTAAGCATTGCCAGTGGGGACACGACCCCTTCGGCGGCAGATGATACCGAATTCGGCAGCGTCTCTGTTTCGAGCGGTACAAATCCGAATACCTTCACAATCCAGAACACGGGTAATGGAACGCTCTCACTGACCAGTGTGACGTCCTCTGATAATGCACAATTCGCTGTGTCGGGGACAACGGCCGGTTCGATACCGTCTTTGGGATCTGTAACCTTCACGGTCACCTTCGATCCGTCCGCGACGGGCTTGCAAACGTCAACGATTACGATCGTTTCGAGCGACGCGGACGAGAGTCCCTATACATTTAGGGTTCAAGGAACAGGCATTGCACCCGAGATCGACGTCCAGGGAAACGGTGTCAGTATTGCCAACGGGGATACGTCTCCGAGTGCGGCGGATGATACCGACTTCGGGAGTGTTGCGGTTTCGAGCGGATCTGTGGCGAATACGTTCACCATCGAGAACACAGGAACCGACACGCTGACGCTTACAAGTGTAACGTCGTCGGACAACTCGCAGTTCGCCATTTCCGGTACGACAAGCGGTTCGATCGCATCTTTGGGGTCTTCGACCTTTACCGTCACTTTTGATCCCAACGCCGGTGGCAACCAGACTGCGACGATCACCATCGTTTCCGATGACATCGATGAAGGGACTTACACGTTCACGGTACAGGGGACTGGTATCGCACCAGAGATCAACGTTCAGGGAAACGGGACAAGTATCGTCAGTGGCGATACGACGCCGTCCGCAGCGGATGATACCGACTTCGGCAACGTTTCGGTTGCGAGCGGATCCAACGCAAATACGTTCACGATCCAGAACACCGGAACAGATGCACTGACGCTGACGAGCGTGACATCTTCCGACAACACGCAATTCGCATTATCCGGCACGACCAGCGGCTCGATCGCCGCCTTGGGGTCTGCAACGTTCACGGTCACTTTTGATCCCAATGCCTTGGGAACGCAGACGTCGACAATCACGATTGAATCTAACGATCCCGACGAAGGAACATACACCTTTACTGTTCAAGGCACGGGTGTGGCACCGGAGATCAACGTCCAGGGGAACGGCACTACTATCGCCAGTGGTGATACGACGCCGTCGGCTGCGGACGACACCGACTTCGGTAGTGTTTCAGTGTCCAGCGGAACCAATGCGAATGTCTTCACGATCCAGAACACGGGTACGGACACGCTGACGCTGACGAGCGTGACATCCTCGGACAATACGCAATTTGCGGTGTCCGGCACGACGAGCGGTTCGATCGCCGCCATGGGGTCGGTGACCTTCACGGTCACTTTTGATCCCAATGCGCTTGGAACCCAAACGTCGACGATCACGATTGACTCCAACGATGCCGACGAGGGAACCTACACATTCAGGGTACAGGGCACGGGAACGTCCACGCCGAGTTTCACGCAGTCCTTTGCTCCAGCGACCATTCTGTCAGGTGGAACCTCGACGGTTTCCTTCGTCATCAACAACTCCGCCAACGCGGTCGCCGCGACCTCGCTGGATTTCACCGACAATCTCCCCGCAGGATTGACGGTTGCCTCGCCTGCAAACGCCTCAACGACCTGTACCGGGGGAACGATAACGGCGACGACAGGTTCTGGTGTGATTTCCTACACGGGAGGCACCGTTGCGCCCGGGGGCAGCTGTTCCTTGAGCGCGGACGTTACCGGCTCCACAGATGGTTCCTTCGCGAACACAACTGGAGATCTGACCTCCAGCCTTGGAAACTCCGGAACGTCTTCAAGCACTCTGACGGTTGCTACTCCTGAAATCGACGTGCAGCGTCCCGCAGGAAACTCTATTGCGGATAACGGAACGGATGCTCAGGGAACAGTAAACGTGGGAGACCAGCAAACACTGGTCTACACGATCGAAAACACGGGTACCGCGACGCTCACCCTGACCGGAACGCCAACCAGTGCCTCGGCAGGCAATGTTTCGGTCGATTCAATCTCCGCGCCGGGGCTCACAACGCTCGCGGGTGGTGCATCGACCACCTTCACTGTTCTCTACACGCCTACTGCAATTGGCAATTTTTCGTTCGAACTCGATATTCTCAGCGATGACGCCGACGAACCCACGTATGACATCCTGGTGAGCGGTACTGCGATTGGCAGTCCGGAAATCGAGGTTTCATCGTCGACAGGCAATGCTGTATCGGACGGGGGGACAGACACCGTTCCCGGAATTGTCATGCCGGGAACAACATCGACCATCACTTACACGATCACGAACACCGGGTCGGCCGTGCTCAACCTCACAACTCCAACGGTTGGTGCGAATGTTACCGGCACAAGCAACGTCACAGTCAACAGCTTCACATTGAGTTCCAACACCGTAAGCAGCGGTGGTGGAACGGCGACGCTGGCTGTGGCCTATACGCCAACAGCGCCTGGAGCGTTTGGGTTCGACTTCAACTTCGCCAATGACGATGCGGACGAAAACCCCTTCAACGTATCGGTGAGCGGGACGGCAAGCGGGGCGGCGGCGGCGCTGTCGGTCGTGTCGGGATCCGGGCAAAGTTCCGAAGTCGGAACCCGGTTCGAGGCAGTTCTCGTCGCGAGAGCGACAGATGTCAACAACAACGCTGCTGCAGGTGTCAGTGTAACATTCACTGCACCGGCCGGTGGCGCGTCACTGACATTTGCGAGCACGGGAACCAACACGGAAACGGTGACCACGGCTGCGGACGGAACGGCGACCAGTTCCGTCATGACCGCAAACGCGGTTGCCTCGTCCTATAACGGCGGTGGTGCTCTCACGCCATATTCGGTGACGGCGAGTGCCACGGGGCTGAGCAGCGTCAGCTTCTCTCTCACCAATGACCGGGATGCATCGGCCGATATCCAGAAAACGAAGGAAGTGATTGCCTCCTTCGTGACAAGCCGGGCCAATGCGATCGTGTCCGGACAGCCTGATATCGTCTCGCGCCTGACCAGCGGCCCCTTTGGGCGGCAGCGTGGCCGCAACGGGTTCAATTTCGACGTTACGCCCACCTCGCAGTCCGGAAACTTCCAGTTCTCCCTGCGCGCCTTTGCCAATTCTCTTCAACAAGGTGGTGGCACTGGAAACAATGCGGCAATGGCAGGAGCCGGGAGCGGCGTTCGCGCGGCGAATGCCGAGCCGGAACGGTACGCGGTCTTTGACAATTTCACCTCCTCCGGCACGATGAGTTACACGGCCGTTGGTCCGCAGGTGATGCAGGATGATACCCTCGCGATCCTGAGCGGCACCAACGGAGATGCATCTTCAGGCGGCGAGGGCAGTGCCGAGTGGCAGTCGGGATGGGACTTCTGGGCCCAGGGAACGTATGCAATTACCGACAACAACAGCAGCAACAGCAAGACCGGGCTGTTTTTTGCCGGGGTCGACTATCGCTACAAGGACCGGGCCGTCCTGGGCTTGTTGGGGCAGCTCGACCTGACCGAGGAAAGAAACGGTGCCGCCGATACCTCCGCCGACGGCGTCGGCTGGATGGCTGGCCCTTATGCTGTTCTCCGGGTTCATCAGAATTTCTACCTGGATGGTCTGGCGACGTATGGCCAGTCCTACAACACCGTGAACGCGCTTGGACTTTTCGAAGATGATTTCAGAACCCAGCGGTTTCTGTTGCAGGGCGGTTTGACTGGCGACTTCAAGCTCAGTGAAACGACCAGGGTCAGTCCATTTGCCCGCATCACCTATTACTACGAAGAACAGGAAAGCTACACGGACACATTGGGGCGGCTGATCCCGTCGCAGGATTTCGATCTGGGGCGGCTCGAGTTCGGACCAAAGGTCTCCTGGGACCTGCAGTTGAACGAGCTGCTGTTCTCGCCGTTCCTGTCGCTCTCCGGGATCTACGACTTCAACAAGTTGCAGGACGATACCCCGACGGATGCGACGCTTGCCTCTTCCGATGAAGATCTGCGGGCACGTGTGGAAGCTGGCGCGGGTCTGCTGGTGCCTGGCCGTAACATCCAGATTTCCGGGGAGGGCTTTTACGACGGGATCGGGACGTCCGACTTCCGCTCGTATGGTGCAACGCTTAACGTCACCATTCCGTTCTGATGAGAACAGACCAGCCTCCGGCAGTTGCCGGAGGCTGGTCTGTTCTGGTTGAAGGTTCAGGCTGCCTGGCCGGAAACGCCGGTGATCATGGAGACGATTTCGTTCTTGTCTGTCTCGCTGGTCTTGCGAACGCCGATCTGCTGACCACGGCGCAGGACGCAGATGCGGTCGGAGAGGCGGAAGACCTGATCCAGACTGTGGCTGATGATCAGGATGGCGAGGTTCTTTTCCTTCAGCGATGCGACCAGCTGTTCGACCTTGGCCGTTTCCGCGACGCCGAGGGCGGCCGTCGGTTCGTCCAGCAGAACCAGCTTGCTGGCCCAGTGGGTGGCTCGCGCGATGGCAATGCCCTGCCGCTGGCCGCCACTGAGGTCTCGAATGACAGAGCCGGCGGAGGGGATGCGGACATCGAGTTCGTCGACCAGCTCCTGGCATTCCCGGCGCATGCGCTTCTTGTCGAGCAGCCCGAAGGGCGGCTTGGTCAGTTCGCGGCCGAGGAACATGTTCATGTAGACCGGCTGCTGGTCGGCAAGGGCGAGGTCCTGGTAGACGACCTCGATGCCGAGACTGCGGGCCGAGCTGGCGTCTGAGAAAGATGCCGGCGTGCCGTCCAGCAGGATGTCACCCGAGGTTGGCTTATGGACGCCGGAGATGATCTTGACCAGAGTCGACTTGCCGGCGCCGTTGTCGCCGACAAGAGCAACGATCTCTCCCGCGTGAAGGTCGAGTGAGAAGTTCTCGATGGCGACCACGCCACCGAACGCCTTGTGGATGTTCTTCAGGGACAGAACGGGATTGTCGGCGGTCATTGCTGGAACGCTCCCGGCCAGGAGACGGCATCTCCGAAGCCATTTTCGATTGTGGTGACGGCAGGCGTGCCTGTGCTGACGCCGGAAATGCCGACGACAAGCGCCCGTGTGACGAAGGCCTGACCGCGGAAGCCGAAGACCACCGTGTCACCGGCGCGCACGGGTTTGGGCGAGGTGGCGTCGATCATCGCGTAATAGTCGATGGCGGAATAGTCGGGTATTTCGACCTCAAGCAGATCAGACTGGCGGGAAGTCGGCTCCGAGGAGACGAGGGCCTTGACCGGGTACTTCGGGAAGACCGGATCGATGTACAGGCCACCACCGAAGCAGTAGGCCTTGCCACCGTGGTGGTGAGAGACTTCCGAGAGATAGAGCACGGCAGGATCTTCCGGCAGGTCTTCCACAGCATGAAGAGGTGTCGTGCCGTGGAGACCGTTGCCCGGTTCGCACTGGGTGGCACCGGCTTCGGCAAGGGCGCCGAGCACTGCGGAGGACGTGGTGCCAGGAGCGTTGATCTCGATACGGCCGCGACCTGCAGCTGCCAGTGCTTCGGCGGCGCGGGCGAGGGTCGACAGGTTCGGCGTCGGCTTGACCTTGCGCGTTTCCAGATCGAAAAGCAGCGCGGGGAAGGTCGTGATGCCGGCAAAGGCTCCACCTTCCAGGGCATCGAGTTCGGCTGCTACGGAGACGATGTCTTCCGCGTCGAAGCCGCCTTCGTGACCGCGATAGAACGTGTCGCCTTCGGTCTGGATCCGGGCGAGCAGGTTCTGTGTCCTGCCGGCGGCCTCGGCGGCAGCGGCAGCTTCCTGTGCTTTCTCGGACGAGAAGACCGTCCAGTAATCCGGTTGCAGTTTCGCAGCGGCAAAAGCTGCTTCCTGCCTCGGAACCTGGACCAGGTGGCCGAGATGCCCGGTCTTGAGGCCGGCACGGTCGCAGGCGAGAGCGCAGGCCATGTCGACAGCAACGGATCTTTCGATGCCGCCGCGCATGACCGCCTGGCAGAAACCGGAATGGCGTCCGACCTGTTTGGTCATGGCGAAGGTTTTCAGGCCGTGCTTGTCGGCCTCGCCCTTGAAAAGGCGAGCGTTTCGTTCGACCGCGTCCAGATCGAGAACATAGGCATTGGCAGGGATCTTGCCGGCCTGATGCAGCGCCATGGCCGCTTCGATGAAGGCCGGATTGCGGCGCATGAGAACGTCGAGAAACATCGTGGTCCTCCAGGTTACCGGCTGGTGTCGCGCAGGGAGACGGCGACAGCGACGAGAATGATGAGACCGCGGACGATCATCTGGTCGGAGACATCGAGCCCCATCAGGATCAGTCCGTTGTTGAGCATGCCCATGAGCAGAGAGCCGAGCAGGGCGCCAATGACGGAGCCCTTGCCGCCGTTGAGGGCGGTGCCCCCGACGATGACGGCTGCGATCACCGTCATCAGGTCGCTTTCGCCGAGCGTGTATTTGGCAGCCTGAAGGCGGCCGGCGTAGAGCAGGCCGGCAAGCCCGGCCATGGCGCCGCACAGCGTCAGCACGCTGAGGCGGATGCGCGGAACCTTGATGCCGGAAACCTGGGCGGCCCGGGGATTGTCGCCCGTTGCCACCACATGGGCGCCAAAGCGGGTGTTGCGATAGACGATGTGGCCGATGACGACGGCTGCGATGGTCCAGATGACCAGCGAGGGGAGGGAGAACAGGCTGCCGGAGCCGAAGATGCCTGCGAAGGTGTCGTTGAGGACCGGGATCGAGCGCAGGTCCGTCATGGAGCGGGCGATACCGGCGAAGAGGCCCATGGTGGCCAGCGTCACCAGGAAGGACGGCAGGCGCAGATAGGCGACAAGGACGCCGTTCATGGCGCCGATCAAGGCACCGGCGCCGATGCCGGCGATGATGCCGACGACCATCGGATAGCTTTGCAGGGCAAGCGCTGCGGCGAGAGCCGAGACAGCAACGACTGAGCCGAAGCTGAGGTCGATTTCCCCGGCGGACAGCGCGAAGACCAGACCGATGGCCATGATCGTTGCCGGTGCGGTCTGCAGAACGATGTTGGTCAGGTTGCGGGGCGACAGGAAGCCGACGTCGTGAAGGGTGAGAGCAAAGAAAAGAAAGATTCCGAGAAACCCGAAATAGATCACGCCTTGCTTGTAATCGAGTTGTCTTAGTCTCGAAACCGCCTGGGTCATGGATTGCCTCAAGTTCGAAGAGGTAGGTGACGGCAGGCCGCAAGGCGCGGCCTGCACGGAAAGGGATTTACTTGGCTGCTTCGGCAACGCTTTCGGGCGGATCCATCTTCATGGACTTGTTCCAGCCTTCGGTGACATTATCCGTGCCAACCGTGATGGCGTCGACCACCAGAAACGGATCGACGGACTTGCCGAGAAGGCTGGCCGCAGCGGACCGGGCGGCGTAGACGCCGATGCTGTAGGCTTCGTCCGCGATGATCGCCGCGGTGTTGCCACCCTTCAGCATGTCGAGGGCAACCGGCTCGTTGAGGTCGATGGTGACCACCCTGGTGGCGTCGTTGCCCTGCTGGCGCAGAACCGAGAGGACACCAAGGGCTGGTTCTGCCCACGGCGTATAGATGCCGCCGAGATCCGGGTTCCGTGACAACATCGCCCGGGCGATGTCTTCGGCGTTTGCGGGATCGGTCATGCCGGACTCGATGGCGATTTCCATGTTCGGAAACTCGTTTTCGATGGTCCATTTGAACGCCTGGTCACGCTGGTTGGTGACCGGGAAATCCGCATCGTGGAACATGTAGCCGACCGTACCCGTCTCGCCCATGGACGCAGCGAGTGCCCGGGCGGCCTTTTCGCCGATCTGCACCAGGTCGGCGGAGACGACGGTGACATAGTCCTTGCCATGGGTGAAGCCGTCGACGGCGTTGTCGACGAAGACAAGCTTCACGCCGGCATCGCGGGCAATGCCATAGACGGTCTGTGCTGTAGTCGGGTCGATTGGCAGGGATACGATGATCGACGGCTGGTTGGCCATGATCGTCTCGACGTCGGACTTCTGGCGGGCAGAGTCAAAGCCGGCGTCGGTCTCGGCAACGACCTTGATGCCGAGCCGTTCGAACTCGTCCTTGGCGCCGCGCGCGACCGCGTTGGACCAGTCGTAGAGCTCGTGCCAGGCAAAGGCGGCCGTGTAGTTGCCTTCGGCCACTTTCGCGACTTCGGCATCGGTCAGTTCGAGCGTTGCGACCGGGGTCGGGGCTTCGCCCTTCGGGCCAACCGTTTGCGGGCGGTCAGCAGCCGAGGCCAAGGCGGTCATGCCGACCAGCAGTGTCGACGCCAGGAGTGTCTGTAACTTGAACATGCGACTTCTCCGTAAGGTTCGGTATTAACCGTCGGAAAGACGGTGTTGCTTCTCGGAGGTCCGTGCGGGTTTTTAGAATTGTTGTGAGGACCTGTTGGCCGGCAGGCTGTGATGGGGCAGCCTGCCGGGATGCCGGGTCAATTCGCGGAGGTAACGCTTGCCGGCGGGGCGATGTTGAGGGACTTCTTCCAGCCCTCGGCAACGTTGTCTGCAGTCACGGTGATGGCCGGTGCCGCGATGAAGGGCGGAACGTCCTTGTCGACGAGGCGCAGGGCTGCGGCAGCTGCCATGGCGCGGCCGAGTTCATAGGCTTCGTCCGCAACAATGGCTGCGACGTTGCCGCCGCGGACCATGTCGAGAGCTACCGGCTCGGACAGATCGAGCGTGACGATCTTGGTGTCCTTGTTGCCGTTGGCACGCAGGGCTGCGAGCACACCTTCGGCCGGGCCGGCCCAGGTCACATAGATGCCGCCGAGATCCGGGTTCTTGAGCAGCATGGCGTTGGCGATTTCCTCGGCGCGAGCCGGGTCGCTGATGCCTTGTTCCGCAACGATCTTGATGTCCGGATAGTCGTTTTCGATGGTTGACTTGAAGGCGTTGTCACGCTGGTTGGTCACGTAATAGTCGGCGTCGTGGAAAATCCAGCCGACAGTGCCCTTGCCGCCCATGGCGCCGGCGAGCGCGTCGGCAGCCTGTTTGCCCATCTGGTAGAGATCGTCGGTCACGATGGCCGCATAATCGCGCGGGTGCTCATAATCGGCGGGCAGGTTGGACAGGAACACCAGGGAAACACCGGCATCGCGGGCTTCCTTGAAGGCGGCGGCGGATGTGACCGGGTCGAGCGGTAGCGACAGGATGATGTTGGGTTCCTTGGCCATGGCTGTTTCAACGTCGCTGCGCTGCTTGGCGGCGTCAAAGCCGGCGCTGGTGGTTGCGACAACCTCAATGCCCAGGCGCTTGAACTCGTCCGTTGCACCGGCTGAGACCGCGTTCACGAAATCGGACTGGTCGTGCCAGAGCAGGGCGGCCTTGTATTTTGCGTCCTTGATGGCGGCGACGGCATCGTCGGGAACCGTCACTTCGGCGGAAAGCGTTGCCGCTTCGCCCTTGGGACCGACTGTCTGGGCCATGGCGGAGACGGACATCAGCCCGAGAAGGGCGGATGTCGCCAGATGTTTGACTAGCAGTTTCATTTCTAACCCTCTGTTATGTTTGGTTCAGTCTGCTTCTTCTTCCAGGCCGCAATAGTCGGCCACGAACAGCGCGAAAGCCCTGACGGCTGCCAGATAGCTTTCCACCTCGATGCGCTCTTCGAATGTGTGTGCGACGCTGATGTCCCCAGGTGCGCAGTAGACCGCGGGACAACCGATCTCGTTGACAAGAAAGGGAGATTCCGACCAGTAAGGCGCACCGCCGATGGCGCCGCCGGAAAGGTTCTGGCCATTCGTGGCAACCTCGACGCAGCGGGACAGCTGCAGGGCGGCGGGGGTTTCGCGGGAAATCTCGACAGGTGAGCCGCCGAAGCGGTGATCACGGCCGGCGGGGTACGCAATCCCGATGCCGATGCCGTCCGCGACCGGCGCCGAACGGACGACCGCTTCAAAGGCGGCGACCGCTTCATCCAGGTTCTCGCCGGGGCGGAGCTTGCGGATCAGGGAGAGCTTGCACTCGCCCGGAACGGCAATATAGCCGCCGCCATTGATATGCGTGACGAGGATGGAGGAAGCGCCGACCAGATCGTGCTTCGGTCCTGCTGCCAGTTCCGCCTCATGTTGCCAGAGGTTGCCCAGAATTGCGTGGGTTGCCTTCAGGGCATCTACGCCGAGCTCCGGCGTGCCGAAATAGGCGGATTTGCCGGTTATGGTGATGTCGGCAATGAAGAAACCGATCTGGGCCGTATAGACATCCAGCCTGGTCGGTTCGACATAGACCGCGAAATCCGGCTTTGCGATGGTGCCGTCCTCGACCCTTTTGACGAGATCGTGAGCGCCGGCGCTGACGCCGGTGCCCGGTTCGCCGCTTTCCTCATCGCCGATGAAAGCGAAGGAGAGGCCGCCGGCGGGACGGTAGCCTGCCTTCCGCAAGAGCCTGAGGCCGCCAAGTGCGGCGCAGATGCCGCCCTTGAGATCGCAGGCGCCGCGGCCCCAGATCTCACCGTCTATCAAGGCGCCGCCGAAGGGACTTTCCTGCGGCTTGCCCTGCCAGGCTTCCTGCCAGCCGCGCACATGCACGGTGTCGGTGTGGCCGACGAAGAGGAGGCGGGGGGCATCGTCACCGGTGACCGGCTGGTGCTGACCCCAGACGTTGAGGCGGCCGGGCAGGAATTCGCCGGAGCCGGTTTCAAGACCGAGCGTTTCCATTTGCGATTTCAGGAAGGTGGCAAAGCCGGTTTCGTTGCCGGTGACGCTGTCAATCGACAGGGCGCCGCGAAGCAGGTCGATGTCGGCGTCCCGGTCCTGCGTGGCCAGCAGCTTTTCATGCAGGTTTGAGGAAACCATCAGGCCGCTCCCTTCTTGAAGGTTTCGATGGACGGCGGCGGAACGGCGATTTCAACGCCCTTGAGGCCTTCGGTGAAAAGCGACAGGTGCAGGCGGGAGAGGGCGACGGAGGCACCGCCGGCAAGGGCTGCGTGATTGCCGAGGGTCGACTTCTCGATGAGCACCGGGCGGGGGAAGCATCTGGAAATGAATTTGCGGACATTGCCGAAGAGCTCGTCCCGCGTGCCAATGGAGCCGCCGATGACGATGCAGGACGGGTCCATGACCGCTGCCAGCGCCGCCATGACGCGGGCGACCTGGCGTGCGATTTCTTCCAGTGTTTCAGTGGCGGCAGTGTCGCCGGTGTTGGCTGCGTCGAAAATGTCCGGCACATCGAGCGTCCGGCCGGTCTTGCTTTGATAGAGATCGGTGATGGCGTGGGTGGCGGCGACGCGTTCCAGCGCGCCGACTTCCAGGCTTTCCGGCTCGAACGGATCGGCACCGAAAGGCAGGTAGCCGATTTCGCCGGCGGCGCCGTTCATGCCCCGGTGGAGCTGGCCGCCGATGACGATGCCCGCACCGATACCGGTTCCGATGGAGACGTAGATCAGGTCGTCCTTGTCGCCGCGTTTGGTGAGCCAGTGTTCTCCCAGGGCAGCAAGGTTGACGTCGTTTTCGATAAAGACCTCGATGCCGAGGATCTCGCGCCAAAGACCAGGGGCGTCGATGTCGCCGATGCCGGGGATGTTCGGGGCCATGCGGATGTGGCCGGTAGCCGGGTCTGGAGCGCCTGGTACGCCAATGACGGCGACACGAGGCAGCTTGAGCGAGGGGCTGGCTTCGGTCGCTGCCCGGCGGATGAGGTCCGCGACCTGATTGACGACGGCAATGCCGCCCTGCCTGTCGGTCGGCTCCACCAGCTCCGAGACGACGGCCCCGGTCAGGTTGCAGATGGCAACACGGATCTTGGTGCCGCCGAGATCGACGCTGGCAACGGATGCCGCATCCGGCACGATTTCATAAACCACGGCACGGCGGCCGATATGGCCTTCGGTCTGTCCAACCGTGCGCACCCAGCCTTCTTCTTCCAGATTGCCGACGATTTCCGAAACCGTCTGTTTCGACAGGCCGGTGATCTTGGAGACGCTCGCCCGGGAGATCGGGCTGTAGCTGGCAATCGCCTGGACGATGGCACTCAAGGACATGCGTCTGGAGATGTTCGAGGGGTCTGCCAAGGCTACGCTCCATTAGTTCGTTCTGTCACCGAACTAATTAGATTTTGAGACACGAGTCAAGCGGTGCATTGAAAAATCGGGAGAGATTGAAAGCAGGTTGAGGGGGGCGGCGAGAGAAAAACGATGTCTGAGCAATCGAAAAGACAAGCGAGTGAAGGCAGTTGCGGGTGGGGCGGCAAGAGCCGAAAAAAATGATCCGATGCGCACAACGGAGGCAGTCACCAAGTTCCTGTTTGCAAGGGTGCTTTTGAAAAATGCGGTCTAAACAGTGGCTTCAGACATTAGGACGACGTGGACAGCTTCGACAAAACCGGGCAAAAAGGGGCTTCCTTATTTTACCGTGGATCAGTGTGCCCAAGAGGCCTGGTACCGGTTTTACGCTTCTTCCCAAAACCAAAGACAATTTCAGCAAGGCGCAGGCTTTTGCATCTGGTGCTTCGAGCGCCGGGGCCAAGGACCGGCGATGGGGAAGCTGCGGACCGTGTCTTGAACTGACCTCCAGACGACTTGCAGGAAAGTGCGACCCATGACTTTGCCAGAAGGGGGCGGCAGCGCGCTGAAGTGGCCGACAGCCAGAGCGCGCCGGAAGGTGTGCGCGGAGTTTTGCGCGCATATTGCCGCCGGATATTCGATCGACAGTTTCCCGGACGCCGACCGAAGGACGATCCGCTATTACGCTGAACAATTTCCCGAGGACTTTCCGCCCGCAAAGCTGGAAGAGGCAGCGCGGCGCGGCCTTCTGGAATGGGAGCGGATCGGCAAGGACGGCGCCAGGGGAGAACTGGCGAAATTCAACGCCAGTGCCTGGACCTTTGCCATGAAGAACCGCTCCGGCTGGCGGGAGCGGACGGAGCCAGATGCCTGGCCGACCTGGGCCGGGCCGGAAGACAGCCAGACACTCGAGACATTGAAACCGCGCAGCTCGGAGGAAATCGCTCTGGGCGTGATGGCATTGCTGACCGGAAAGGATATGCCGAAGGATGGCGACGGCCCTCGAAACGCTGATTGACCACATCGACCGGATGCCTGCGGACGAGCGGGTTGCCTTGCAGAAACAACTGGATGAGGCGGGGGTGCTGGACCAGTTTTCCGTCTGGCGGCCTCAGGCCGGACCGCAGACGGAAGGCTATTTCTCAAAAGCCGATCTGACGCTTTACGGCGGCGCGGCGGGCGGCGGCAAGACGGACCTGATTGCCGGGCTGGCGCTGTTTGCCCACCACAAGGCGGCGATCTTCCGCCAGTCGCTCAAGTCCCTGAAGGGCTTGAGCGAACGCATGAACACGCTGATGCGCCAGGCGGGCATGGGCAAGATTTCCGGCAATCCGCCAAGGTGGACCGGGCCCGACGAGCGGCTGATCGAATTTGGCCACCTGGGGCTGCCGGGGGCGGAAGAGGACTGGCAGGGGCGCGACCATGACCTGAAGGCCTTCGACGAGGGCGCGCAGATGGACCCGCGCAAGATCATCTTCGTGCTCGGCTGGCTGCGCACGACACGGAAGGGCCAGCGTTGCCGCGGTTTGATCGCCACCAATCCGCCGCTGGGCGGGCAGGGGGACTACCTGAGCGACTGGTTCGCGCCCTGGCTCGATCCGCTGCATCCGCTTTACGGCAAGGTGCAGCCGGGCGAGATCCTGTGGGCGGTGTTCATTGACGACGGCGATGCCATTCGCACGGTGTGGGTGGACGGGCCGGAGCCGGTGGAGATCGAAGGCGAAGTCCGCACCCCAAAGAGCCGGACCTTCATTCCCGCACGGCGGCAGGACAACCGCTTTCTGGGAACGGACTACGATGCCCAGCTCGACCAGATGCCCGAGCCGATGCGCACGGCGCTGAAGACCGGAGACTTTCTGGCGGCCCGGCAGGACCACGAGTGGCAGGTGATCCCGTCCGACTGGGTGGACCTTGCCTTCGAGCGATACGACCAGGGCATCGATCGGGACGAACCGATGACAGTGCTGGCGGTGGATGTTGCCCAGGGCGGCAAGGACCGGACGGTGCTGCAGCCGCTGCATGGCCGGCGCTTTGAAACCAACATCGTGCGCAAGGGCACCGACACGAAAGACGGCGCCGATGTCGGTTCGCTGATCATCCGCGAGCGGCGCGACAATGCGATGATCGTGGTGGACTGCACGGGCGGCTGGGGCGGGGACACGCTTGGATTCCTGAAGCGGGAAAACAACATTCCGGCGGAAAAATGCGTCTTCTCCGCCCAGTCGGGCGAGAGTGCGAAGGACAGCAGGATCCCGTTCTACAATTTACGCGCCGAACTTTACTGGCGATTGCGCGAGGCCTTGCACCCCAAGAGTGGACTTGGGCTGGCAATCCGGCGGTCGGCGACGGTGAAGGCGCAGTTGACCGCGCATCGCTGGAAGATGCGAAACGGAAAAATCCTGATTGAGAGCAAGGAAGAGATCAAGGAACGGCTGGGCTCTTCCCCGGACGAGGCGGATGCGATTGTCGAGGCATTGGGATGGAAGCAGAAAGCGGAGCTGAAGAAGGTTCTGAAACCCGGGGCCGAAAGCCGGATGGCGCCACTGGGCGACCCGCTGGACGGTTTTTGATCCGCGACCTTTGCCTGCGGGACGCCAGCTTCATCGCGGCCAACATGCGCGATCAGGACCTGCGCGAGATCGCCTGTCTGTGGAAGGAATGGGACACGCGCGCGCTGGCGGCCTGCGCGTTGCAGACGGCCGTGCCGGGCATGGTGTGGTCGCTCTGGTACGACGGCCAGCCGGCGGCGGCCTATGGCTTCAGCCGGGCGTCCGCCTTCGATCCGGACCACTGGCAGGCCTGGGCCTTCGGCACGGATCGATTCCGCCGATGTGTGCCGGCAATCACACGGCACTTGCTGGATATCCGGCAGATTGTGGAACGGGATTGCCGGCGGCTGCAGGTGATTACGCTGGAAAATCATGACATTGCCCATGGCTGGATCGAGGCGCTGGGCGCAACGCGCGAAGGGCGGCTGAGAGCCTATGGCCGGGACGGCGAGGACTTTTTTGTCTACGCCTGGGTAAGGGGGGACAAGCGGCCATGAGCGTTGTTCGAAACCGGGAAGGCTGGTAGCGTCCGGCCATTGCTATTTTGACGTTTTTATCTGGAGGCTCAGCCTTGTCTTCATCCAAGGACGATCTGCCTGTCGGGCAGATGACGAAACATTTTGCGGGCAATATCTCTCAACTGAATGCCATCGTTCTGTCCGACTATCGCAGGACCGAGGAAAACATCGGTTATCACAAGGGCCGCCTGGACCAGGGGTTCAAGCTGCTGGTCCTCAAGCACTTGCCGCTGCCGGAAGTGTTCGAGTTTCAGGGCACGACCTTGCGATCAGGCGGGCGGTATGGCCTGCCGGAGGAAACGCAGGAGGCGGACAGGCGGCGCGCAACCGTGCATGACGGCATTCTGGCGGACCGCGGCGCTGCGGGATACCGCGATCTGCAGACCCGCGCCCTGAGCCTTGCAACCGTGACCGGGCCGAAGCGTCTGGTGAAGGTCATGCCCACGATCCGGCATGACGAGCATATGGCCCCGCGCGATCAATATCCGATGGGCGGCGGTTTTCTGCAGTGGGACCTGAAGAAGCCCGGCTTGCCGTTTTTCTGCGCGGCGCATTTCAAACCGGGCGGCACGGTAGTGACCGTGGACGGCATGTTTCAGGTGAACTCGGACAACTTTCTGGCCGATTATCCGCAGCGCGAGAAGCTGCAGAAGTATCTGCAGACAGTCTAGATTTCATACCACATTTAGACAGTGCGGGCAGCGAAGCGGATGCGGTAGTCGGTCGGACGCAGGCCGAGTTTCTTGCGGAAGTGGTGGCGGAGCGCGTGGGCGCTGCCGAAGCCGACGCGGGCCGCGATTGTTTCCATGTCGTCGTCGCCCCGGCTGAGGATCTCCTTGGCGGCCTCCAGCCGTTCCTGAACCAGCCACTCGCCCGGTGTCAGACCCGTTGCTTCGGTGAAGCGGCGCTGGAAGGTGCGCGGGCTGAGGCGGCAGTGGGCCGCCATGGATTCAATGGTCCAGGCTGTCTGCAGCGCCTGCCTGACCCGCTCCAGAACCGGTGCGATTTCGCTGCCCTCGCGATGAGCAACCGGGCGCTCCAGGAACTGAGCCTGGTCACCGGTGCGGTGTGCGGGAACGACGAGGCGGCGCGCAACGGAGTTGGCCTTGTCGGCTCCGTAATCCTGGCGAATGATTTCGATCATCAGATCGATGCCGGCGGCGCTGCCCGCAGACGTGTAGATCCGGTTTTCCTGACGATAGAGCGAGGCCTCGTCGACGGTGACGGCGGGGTGCCGCTCGCGCAGCTTTTCCGCGTAGCGCCAATGGGTGGTGGCGGAGCGACCGTCGAGCAGACCGGTGGCTGCTAGTACGAACGCACCGGAACAGATGGACACGAGCCGCGCGCCCCGGCTGTGGGCCTCGCAAAGCCGGTCGGCAAGCGCTTGGGGAACCGGGCAATCCGCCCCTTTCCAACCGGGTACGACGATGATGTCCGCCTCGGCTATGCGTTCCGGGCCTTGGTCTGGCACGAGTGTCAAACCGCCATGGGCGCGTAAGGGGCCTTCCTCGACCGGGCAACTGGCGAAGCGGTACCAGTCGGTGCCGAATTCGGGGCGGGCCAGACCGAATATCTCGGCGACGATACCGAACTCGAACGTGCAGAGCCCATCGTACAGCAGGGCGACAACAAGCGGCCCTTCCAGAGCTGAGGGGGCCGCGGTTTGAGGGACTGGATCTTTTGTCATGATATTTACGTATATAGTCAATCGCGCCAATTGCCAATCGGCGTTCATACGGCGACAAACAGCGGGAAAGGAGACCTTCATGACCAACAATGTCACCGCTGTTCCGGCCGCACCGAGCGATCTCGCCAGGGAACATTTTGCCGCTGAATTTACCTTCGAGGCCGATTGCTGGGATGTGCACGACGCCCTTCAGGGCGAGCCTGGCTTTGTGTTGCTGGATGTGCGCAGTCCGGCGCTGTTCGAAAAAGGCCATGTGCCCGGCGCGATCAACCTTCCCCACGGCAAGATCATCCGTTCCAAGATGGCCAGGTGGCCGGAGGAGACGCTGTTCGTGACCTATTGCGCCGGCCCGCATTGCAACGGTGCCGCACGGGGGGCGTTGCGGCTTGCGGAACTGGGCCGCCCGGTGAAGATCATGGCAGGTGGCGTTACCGGCTGGATCGACGAAGGTTTTGAGCTGGCAACCGGTAATTCATGAGCTGAGCCGCAGCAAGAGCCCCTGCCTGCCTGACCCTGCCTGCTTTGGCCGGTCAGGCGGGGGAATTACCAGCAGCATCGGTCGAAGAGAAACGATAGCCAGGGCCGCGGCAAGGGAAGCCTTCAGGAAAGCTCCAGCGGCAGGTTGCAAAAATTCACTGGATCAACCACAATCCTCTCAGGAACAAAGAATGAACATTTTTTAGGGGATTTGGACGCAGGACCCATGGCGGATTTTGAAGATATTACCGGCTGGCGGGAAGAGCTGGCCGCATTTGAGAAGACGGAAGAAGGCAGGGCCTTCTTTGCCGGCAACAAGCGCTACGGTGGCCGCAAAGTTCCATATGAGAACGTCGTGCAGATGGTTGAACTGATCCGTGGTGATGAAGAGCTGCACGAGGCTTTGAAGAAGACACTCTGGTTTGCTCAATACGTCGAGGAACATGACCTTGAGGCCTATGACGAGCAGTATCAGGAGCTTCATCCTATTGACGCTTACGATACCATTATTTTCTTCGGACGTTGGTACCTGATGAAATCCCGGATTCACGCAGACAAAAGCAACCTACTGATTGCTGCAAATTTGGCGGATGACGTCGAGGCCGGGAATGTGACCGATCTCCGAACAGAGGAAGCGATGGATTTCACGAAGAAAAAATATTCTCCGTTCGTCTCCTTTCCGGGGGAGGAGACGTGATGGAGAAGGTTGTTGCGATAGATGCCAGTGAAATCAGCCCGATCATGAAAAACTTCGGGCTGGAAGGATTGATCGCCACCGCAAAACGGGCTGAAACAGCTTTGGAACAATTAGTGAACGTTTGAGAGGGATTTGGAAGCGAGACCCATGGCTGATTTTGAAGACATTACCGGCTGGCGGGAAGAGCTGGCGGCCTATGAAGCGACGGAAGAGGGCCGGGCCTTTTTCGACAGATACAGTTCGTGGAGCCCAACAAGACCCCGGGCACCCAAATTGCCATATGAAACAATCCTCCATTTCGCAGAGTTATTCCTCAGGCATCCGGAAGTTCTTGAGGCGCTGAAGAAATCAGGTGCTTGGCGCGATTATCTGACTGCCAATCCGGATTTCGGACGGGATGATGAGGGGTTCGATGAGCTTTGCCCGTGGGCGGACAACGAAACCGTGTACGACTTCGAACGCTGGTATGCGATGAAAACGCAGATCCCCTATGACGGTAACCTCGATCCCGGCCGGCGCTTAGCCTACAGGGTTGCGACCGGAGAGCTTCCATCCCTGGCGGCTCCGGAGACCCGGGCTTACGCTGAAAGAGAGCATTCGACGGATATCGCCTTTGCAGACAAGGGGGCGAAATGAAAGAGAAGGTTATTTTTCCGGACGTAAGCAGACGCAGTGCTTCTGTCGTGTGCAAGAGTGTTTCGGAACAATTGATGAACATTTGGTATGGATTTGGACATAGGACCCATGGCGGATTTTGACGACATTACTGGCTGGCGGGAAGAGCTGGCCGCATTTGAGAAAACGGAAGAAGGCAGGGCCTTCTTTGCCGGCAACAAGCGCTACCGCGGCCGCAAAGTTCCATATGAGAACGTCGTGCAGATGGTTGAACTGATCCGCGGGGATGAAGAGCTGCACGAGGCTTTACGGAAGAAAATCTGGTTTGCGGCCTATGCCGAAAAGCATGATCTTGAAGTTCACGATGATGAGTTTGTAGAGCTGAACCCGCTCGAGGCTCATGACATCATTATCGCATTTGAACGGTGGTACCTGATGAAAGCTCCGGTTCGCTTTGATAAAAGCCATATGTTAGCTGTGACATGGCTGGCCATCGATTTGGAGGAGGGCAGGCTGACATCACTCAGAACGGAACAGGCCCGAGACTTCATCAAGGAAAATTATGCGCTTTATGTCTCCTTTCCGGGAGAGGAGGCTTGATGGAGAAGATTGTTGCGATAGATGCCAATGAAATCAGCCCGATCATGAAAAACTTCGGGCTGGAAGGATTGATCGCCACCGCAAAACGGGGCTGAAAGAGCTTGGGAACAATTGATGAACATTTGAGACGAGTTTGGAAACAGGACCCATGGCGGATTTTAACGACATTACCGGCTGGCGGGAAGAGCTGGCCGCATTTGAGAAAACGGAAGAAGGCAGGGCCTTCTTTGCCGGCAACAAGCGCTACCGCGGCCGCAAAGTTCCATATGAGAA
>MRWF01021365.1_pt1 | contig 84907 bp, 80 predicted proteins | sample 1013331 | NCBI WGS metagenome assembly MRWF01 (sample SAMN06117577, study PRJNA244670) | biofilm metagenome | biome: Water; feature: Cathode Biofilm; material: Biofilm; isolation source: microbial consortium enriched at the cathode of a solar microbial fuel cell | place: USA: District of Columbia ... | reverse complement strand
GCTTCCTTGATGAATTCCTGCACGAGAATATCCGCTTTCAGGCCCATGAAGGCTTCAATCACACTCTCCGCGGCCTTGCGGGTTTCTGCCAGCACCACGCCGATGCCCTGGGTACCCTGCAGCAGCTTGATCACCACCGGTGCCCCGCCAACCATCTGAAGCAACTCCGGAACGTTGTCCGGCTTGTTCGCGAAACCGGTAATCGGCATTCCTACACCCTTGCGGGCCAACAGTTGCAGCGAGCGGAGCTTATCCCGGGAACGGCTGATAGCCACGGATTCATTCACCGGAAACACACCCATCATCTCGAACTGGCGCAATACCGCCGTTCCGTAAAACGTCACCGATGCACCGATCCGCGGAATCACCACATCGAAATCCTCAAGGACCTCCTCGTGGTAGTGGATCTGTGGATTGGCCGAGGTGATATTCATCGAACAGTGAAGGCAGTCAATCACCTTCACTTCGTGGCCACGATTAATGCCCTCCTCCACCAGACGGCGGGTCGAGTAGAGGTGCCGGTTTCGTGACAGTACCGCTATTTTCATTTTTCAGTCCTTAAGGCCGGCTTGCCGGCAAGATAGGAAGCTTCGGGATAGATCACTGAGCGCCCTGACATAGCGGTACGGCCAAGCAACATCCGGAACCGCATGGAATCTCGGTTGGTCAATGTCATTTCAATGGGCCATTTCTGGCCGCCAATCAGCAGCGTGGTCTCGATGACCAGGCGCATTTCCTTGTGGCCGCCGGAATCAGACACGTTCCGCTCATCCAGCACCCTGGCGTCACACTCCACCACCTGGTGAAGATCGTTCTGTACCGGATGAACCCAGAAGCGCACGCGCCGTTCACCGTTTTCCGTGTAGGGTTCAGTGCGGAACGTGTGGAGACAGGAAGTTCTGGCTCCGGTATCGATTTTCGCCTTGATACGGCTGATATCCAGGTCCGGCAGCGCCACCCATTCCCGCCAGCCAAGACTCATCTTACTCTCGGCGGGGGTCGGTGGGATGGTTTTGATAACGTCAGCTGTCTTTGTCGACATCCGGGAGATCCTTTTCAGTGATTTTTTCCGGCCCCAACAGCTGAACACGGAACGGCTCTGAATGGCTACCCGCATAAACGCTGGTGTGGGGGAACGGAATTTCAATGCCTTCCCGATCCAGGGTTTTCTTGATCGCGACCATCATGCCGCTTCTCCCTTCAAGCACCTTTTCCTTCGGCACCCAGTAAGAGAACTGCAGATCGACCGAGGATGGACCAAACGCTGTCACCAAGGTGAAGGGCTTGGGTTCTTCGAGACAGACCGGATTCTTTTCTGCCAGATTCAGAAGCAGACTTTCCACCCGCTCTACATCTTCAGCGTAGGCAATCCCCACCGTCAGGTCGAGCCGGCGTATCGGAAACCGGGAACGGTTGACCACCCTTGTCTTGATCAGGGTTTCATTGGGAATCCGCACGTACAGGTTGTCTGGCGTGCGTAACTTCACGCTCAGCATATCAATGCCGACGACTTCCCCGATGGTCGCGTCTACCTCAATGAAGTCACCGATTTCAAAGGGTTTTTCCACCAGCAGAAACAGGCCGCTGATCATGTTCGACGCCGAGGTCTGAGAAGCAAAACCAATGGCAACGGTGAGGATACCGGCAGCGCCGAGCACCACATCCAGAGAGAACCCGGCCTCCCGCAGGGCCGCCACAAAAAACAGCACCACGATGACGTAAAACACCAGCCGCCGAACCATGACGGTATGATGGCGGGAGGTGCGCTGCGCCATGAAACGGCCGACACTGCGGGCCGCCAGAGACCCGAGGAACAGCCCCAACACAACAAGAAAGGCGGAACTGATCCACTGCCCCCAGGCAATATCGGTAAAAAACTGCATTACGCCTGTTTGCATTGTTTCCAGCAAAGCGTCGACTCCATCAGATCCGTTTCAGCCAAACATCCGGTCAAACGCCCGGACAAGCCGGCCGCGGGCCATTTTTTCACGAGCATCCGCCACCGGCCGGCAGGTGCCCGCTGCGGCCAGCAACGACTGTTCCACATGCAGACTCGCTGAATTCATGTCGGTCTCAACTTCAACGGTTACCCCCGGCGTCCAGAGCTGGCCCCGATCGTTCTGGTGCAATGACAGCAACGGCGTGGGCAGACTGAAGCGCTCAAGCAGCAGGGGCTCATCCCGCCGGTTGATCAGCGTCACCGGCGTGACGGCTCGCCAGGGGCGTTTCGGCACCGCCTCAAGCACAAGACGGGCAAAACTATGAGAGGTATAACAAAGCTCGCCCTCCATGGTATTTCTGCCCACCCAGGTCATCGAAGGCGACGCCAGGGGAATTTCCGTCAACACGGTTTGCTTGTCGCCGGCACAGACCTTCATCCAGACCAGCGTGCCCACGTAGATTGTGCAACGGCCGCCGGCGGGAATCGTCAGGGGCTGGAAAGGACGAATCACGGTAGGCATGTTTGCGAGTGCCGGCAGGAATGTCACGGTCGACGACTGGTTTTCCCGAATGAAACGCTGCAGCGGCACAGAAGCCGAAGGCAGAGTGTGGCCGATATTTTCTGTCCAGCTGGCCGGATCCGTATCCAGTTCCAGCGTTTCTGAACGAATCTGCCATTCCTGGTCCAACAGAGTCACCCACAAACGAATATGACCCAGTTGATGATACTGGGTCTGGCCGGAAGCCAGTGAATAAGGCTGGGCCCAAACGCCGTCACGGCGACCTTCGCTGTTGTTCTCCATTCCTGCCACAGAACTCCTTGAGGATCGGCCGGCTGAATTGCTGTAAAAGTGTCCTAACTATAATCCAATCAGCCAGCCCGGGCGAATATCCAAGTTGGTGATTTTATTGATACACCGGGCTGTAATTACACTTACATCAATCCCTCAGACAACTATGGATTACGGATGACACAACTGGTCTGGTTCCGAAACGATCTCCGGGTTGCCGACAACCCCGCCCTCACAGCCGCCTGCGAAAGCAGCGAAGAGGTGCGAGCCTGTTTTATTCTCACCCCGGACCAATGGCAGGAACACGATTGGTCGCCGGCCCGGGTGCAATTCGTCGTCGCCCACGCCAACGCCCTGGCCGAAGAGCTGGCCAAGCTGGGTATACCGCTGTCCTTTATTCACGCAAAACGCTTCGACGACAGCCTTGGCAAACTCGAGAGCCACTGCGAAGAGCACGGGGTCACAGCGCTGCACTTTAACGAGGAGTACGGCGTTAACGAGCGCAAGCGCGACAAGGCGTTGAAACACCGCTTTGATCAACTCGGCATTGCCGTTCGCAAATACCGCGACCAGACAGTTGCACCAGTAGGCGAGATCCTCACCCAACAGAATGACCCCTACTCCGTGTTCACACCGTTTTCGAGACGCTGGCGCAGCTGGATAGAAGAAACCCATCCGGGTCTTTTCCCAACGCCCAAAGCCAGGGGTAACGCCGTAAGCCCGGAACAGATTGACTCCATACCCGAAGCCTTTCGAGACGCCCCCGAGCCCCTCGTTGCAACCGGTGAAGATGCCGCCCACGACCAGCTCGAGCGCTTCCTCGAAAAACGCGGCGGTGCGTACAAGGAAAAGCGTGACTTCCCCGCCATCGATGGCACCAGCCAGATATCCCCTTATCTCGCCAACGGTGTTCTCTCTGGCCGGCAATGCCTGATAGCCGGCCGACAGGCGCAGGGCGCCGGCGGCAACCAGGAAGGCCTGGGAACCTGGATCACCGAAATCGCCTGGCGGGATTTCTACATCAACATCCTGTACCACTTCCCCAGAGTGAGCATGCACCGCGCCTTCAAGCCGGAAACCGAAACTCTTGAGTGGAACACCCCGGGCGACAGGTTCGAAGCCTGGAAAACCGGCAACACCGGCGTCCCCATCGTCGACGCCGCCATGCGCCAACTCAACCAGACCGGCTGGATGCACAACCGCCTGCGCATGATCACCGCCATGTACCTCACCAAAAACCTGTTCATCGACTGGCGCCTGGGCGAAGCCTACTTCATGTCAAAACTGATCGACGGCTTCCTGGCCTCCAACAACGGCGGCTGGCAATGGAGCGCCTCCACCGGCACCGACGCCGCCCCCTACTTCCGCGTGTTCAACCCGGTTACCCAGAGCGAGCGATTCGATCCCGATGGGGATTTCATTCGGGAATGGGTACCGGAGCTAGCGAAACTGGATAGCAAACGGATTCACGATCCGGGTGCAAAGGGTGGTGTTATTCCAAAGGGGTATCCGAGGCAGATCGTTGATCTTAAAGAAAGCAGGAAAGAAGCGATCGCAAAATTCCAGGAATTGAAGAATTAAACTGAACCGGAGTCGGAGAGCGGGCTGACTCGACAGTATGACGAGGGGCTGGAGACAGTCTTTCCAAAACTGTGCGGAGCCATGGATGGCGGAGCCCAAGCGTCACATGGACGTGCCGCAAGGAGCGTGTTTTGGAAAGACTGTCTGCAGCCCCGCTGCCCGAGGCGTCAAGTCAACTGGAACAAACCGGACAGGAAGGATCTCTGGCCAGCTTCATCTCCCGCCACTGCATCTCCCAGGCATCCAGAATCAGCAATCGCCCCACCAGAGGCGAGCCAACCCCGGAAATCACCTTGATGGCCTCCATGGCCTGAGTCGCCCCAATCATCCCGACCAGAGGCGCAATCACGCCCGCCTCGGAACAGGTCAGATCCTCATTGCCCTGCTCCGGATACAGACAGTGGTAGCAGGGGCTGTCCTCCCGCCGGCTGTCGTAAACCGAAACCTGCCCCTCGCCCCGAATGGCCGCACCGGACACCAGCGGAATTTTCGACGCCACACAGGCACGGTTCAGCGCAAACCGGGTGTTGAAGTTATCCGTGCAATCCACCACCAGGGTTGCCTCCGCGACCGTCCGCGTCAGAGCCTCACCTTCGAGGCGCTGATTCAGGGCGGTAACAGACACCAGCGGGTTGATCCGACGAATCCGATCGGCAAGGCTTTCCGCTTTGGATTCACCCAGCAGCGAGGTTTCGAAACCGATCTGGCGCTGAAGGTTGGCGAGCTCGATATTATCGTCATCCACCAGGGTCAGGGTCCCGACACCTGCGGCGCCCAGATACAGAGCCACAGGACACCCCAATCCGCCAGCACCGATCACCAGAACCCTGGCCGACTGCAGCTTTTCCTGGCCGGCAATATCGAACCGGGGCATCAGGATCTGCCGGCTGTAGCGCAATAATTCGTCGTCACTGAGCATCTGCATCTCCACTGTTAGGCACCCGAAGACCATTGTCCAAGTGTCATCCGATCCCGGTTGCCATAATCCTGCCGGGTCTCAACGGCTTTAAACCCGCGAGCGTGAAACAACTGTGCCACGGCCTCTGCCTGGTCGAAACCATGCTCAACCAGAAGCCAGCCGCCTTCAACCAGCCAGTCCGGCGCCTGGCTGATAATCAGCCGCAGATCATCAAGGCCATCGCTCCCGGATACCAGGGCCGAGGCAGGTTCGAATCGAACGTCCCCTTCCTCAAGATGGCGGTCGCTATCGGGGATATAGGGTGGATTGGAGACAATCAGATCAAACCTCTCTGGCTCCAGCCCCGAAAACCAGGAGCTCTGGACCACGGAAAGGTTCAGGCCAAGGGCAACGGCGTTTTCACGAGCCAGCGCCACTGCCTCGAGCACGGCATCACAGGCAGATATTCGCCAGCCCCCGTGCTCACTGGCGAGAGCCAGGGCAATGGCACCCGTCCCTGTTCCCAGATCCAGCACACTGGCTTGCCGTGGTAGCGGCAAAGCAAGAGCAACTTCCACCAGGCATTCAGTATCCGGTCTTGGAATCAGGGTGGAGGCACTGACTTTCAGCGGTAGTGACCAGAATTCCTGATGCCCCAACAAATGTGCCACAGGCCTGCCGGCCACCCGATCCTGCACCAGCCTCTCAAAGGCCTCGGCGTGAGTGTCGGTCACCTCACGTTCCGGCCAGGCCCGGAAACTGGTCCGGCTGAGCCCCGTAATGTGGCTCAGCAGCAGCTCGGCATCCAGCCTCGGCGAATCACTTTCAATTCGGCTGGATGCCTCCTTCAGAAGGGCTTCGCAGGTCAGTGAAGGTTTACTGGTCATCGGCGAGAGAGGCGAGCAGCTCGGCCTGGTGCTCCTGCTGCAGAGGCACGACGACGGCGTCCAGGTCACCGGCAATGACTTCGTCGAGCTTGTAAAGGGTGAGATTGATCCGATGATCCGTCACCCGCCCCTGGGGAAAGTTGTACGTACGGATCCGTTCGGACCGGTCGCCACTGCCCACCAGGCTCTTGCGGGTCTCGGCCATGGACTTTTGCTGCCGCTCGGTCTCGGCGTTCTGAAGCCGAGAGGCCAGCAGGCTCAACGCCTTGGCGCGGTTCTTGTGCTGGGAACGCTCTTCCTGGCATTCCACCACGATGCCCGTTGGCAAATGCGTTATCCGGATCGCCGAATCGGTCTTGTTCACGTGCTGGCCGCCAGCACCTGACGCACGAAACGTGTCTACCCGCAGATCCGCCTTGTTGAGCTCGATGGCCTCGGCCTCATCGGCCTCGGGCATCACCGCCACGGTGCAGGCGGAGGTATGGATCCGGCCCTGGGATTCGGTTTCCGGAACACGCTGCACCCGGTGGGCACCAGACTCGAATTTCAGGGCACCATACACTCCGTCACCGGCCACGCGCGCAATCAGTTCCTTGAAGCCGCCGTGCTCGCCTTCGCTCTCGCTCAGAACCTCCACTTGCCAGCGCCGGCGCTCGGCATAGCGCAGATACATCCGGAACAGGTCGCCGGCAAAAATGGCAGCTTCGTCACCACCGGTGCCGGCGCGAATCTCCAGGAATACGTTCTTGCCGTCGTTCGGGTCTTTCGGCAGCATCAGGCGCTGGAGCTCTTCATCGAGCTCCTCGCTCTTCTGCTCGGCAAGTTGCAGCTCTTCCTCGGCCATTTCCCGCATATCGGCGTCGCCATCTTTCGCCAGCTCGCGCGCAGCCTCGATGTCATCCAGGGAGTGCTGCCAGGCCTGGAAACAATGAACAATGGGCTCAATCTCGGCGAACTCCCGGGAAAGGTCCCGGAACTTGTCCTGCTGGGAGATAATGGAGGAATCACTAAGCAATGCACTGACTTCCTCGAAGCGGTCAGAAAGCTGCTCGAGGCGGGATTGGATCGATGGCTTCATAGTTTTTCCGGGGTTGTCGTCGTGTCCGCGTCCAGTGCATCCAGCTGGTGCAACTCACGCAGCCACTCTGTCACCTCGGTGCGACCTTCTGTGGTGGCCTTGCGAACCTGCACAGAGGGCTCGTGCAGGAGTTTGTTGGTAAGGCCGCGTGCCATACTGCGCAGCACGGTTTCAGGATCTGTGCCATTGCGCAGGGCGCGCAGGGCTTTTTCGGTCTCCGCATCGCGCAGCACTTCGGCACGCTGACGGAACTGCTTGAGCGTGGACACCGCATCCAGCGCCCTTAGCTGGTTCAGAAAATCCTGAACCCCGGACGCCACCAGATTCTCGGCCTCCCGGGCCGCACCCTCACGAGAGCGGATATTCTCTTCGATAACCTGGCGCAGGTCGTCCACCGTGTAGAGATACACGTCGTCCAGCGAGGCCACCTCCGGCTCGATATCCCGGGGCACGGCAATATCCACCATGAAATAGGGGCGGTGTTTGCGTTTCTTCAGGGCTCGCTCAACGGCACCTTTACCAAGGATCGGCAATGGGCTTGCCGTTGAAGAAATAATAATGTCGACATCGGCCAGATGTTCCGGGATCTCGGACAGCACAATACCCTTGCCACCACGGGATTCTGCCAGTGCCTGTGCCCGCTCAAGGGTACGGTTGGCCACCAGGAAGTCTTTCACGCCGGCATCCGCAAGGTGCCGGGCCACCAGTTCGATGGTTTTGCCGGCACCGATCAACAGGGCCTTGTTGCGGGACATGTCGGCAAATATGTGGTGCGCCATGCTCACCGCGGCATAGGCAACAGAAACGGGATTTTCACCGATGGCAGTCTGCGTCCGCACTCGTTTGGCGACCGAGAAGGTATGTTCAAACAATCGGGACAGGAACGAGCCGCTGGCGCCGTGTTCCCTGGCCAGCGAATAGGCATCCTTCAATTGCCCGAGGATCTGTGGCTCGCCAAGCACCATGGAGTCCAGGCCGGCGGCCACTCGCATCATGTGCCTGACGGCATCGCCATCGCGGTGCACGTACAGCGCTTCTTCCAGTTCCGCGGCGTCCATTCCATGGAAGCCGGCCATCCAGCGAAGCACCATGGGGGCGCAGTCATCATCGCCGGCCAGGTACAGCTCGGTCCGGTTACAGGTAGACAGTATCGCCGCCTCGGTGGCGCCTGACGTCGCACGCAGCTCGGCGAACGCCTCCGCCATACGCTCGGGCGTAAACGCCACTCGCTCCCGTAGTTCTACGGGGGCCGTGCGATGATTGATTCCCAGCGTTACCAGTGCCATTTCGTGGTTGTACAACCTTTTGCCGATGAGCGGTTTAGAGACGCGCAATTACTGGACATTTTAACGGCCAGCGGCCTGAGCTGCCACCCAAAACCACCGCAGCTTCGGCAAGTGCGGACAGGTTGGGCAAGATCAGGTGCTTATGCCATTATAGGGATTCGGCTGAGGCCGCGACCCGATCTACCTCAATTCCGGGGCTGGAGCGTGGTTATTTCAGATGCGTTTTCGACAGATCATGGGAAGTTGCATGCACAAATCCGTACCGTTTCTGTTTACCTGCCTGCTTGGCCTCACGCTGGCAGGTTGTGCCAGCCTCACCGGCACAGAGGAAGCGCCTGCCAAGAGCGAAACCGTCGCCGCTGGGGAAAAGACAGAACCACAACCGCCGGTTGAATACGCCGATTTTGAGCCCGAAACCCTCTATTTGCTTCTATCTGCCGAAATTGCAGCCCAGCGCGGACGCTACGACATTACCCTGGTTAACTACCTGAAGGCTGCCAAACAGTCCCGAGACCAGGTGGTGATCGAGCGGGCGATGCGAATCGCCCAATCCCTGAACGGCGATAACGCCCAGAAACAGCTCGCCGAGCTGTGGCTGGACATCGACCCGGATAATCTCCAGGCCCACCGGATTTCTGCGATCCAGGCCGTAAAGGGAAACGACCTCCAGACCGCCATCCATCACATGGAACGGATCATGGATCAGGGCGGTGATGCTGACTTCGACAGCCTTGCCGCTATGGCAGCCAATCTGCCGCCAGAGCAACAGCAGGAATTGCTTGCCCTTTATAATGAGATGTCGGACCGCCACCCCGACACCCCGGAACTGGAATACAGCATTGCGCTCCTGTTGAAAGTAACCGGGCAGCCACAGCAAGCCCTGGACAGACTCGAACCACTCCTTCAGGAAAACGCAAACTTCCAGCCGGCTATCATTCTCAAGGGCGACCTGCTCTACCAGACCGGTCAGAAAAGCAGCGCCCTGGATTACCTGCTGACCAACACCCGCCGCTTTCCGGGCAACCGACAAATGGGCACCCTTTACGGCCGCATGCTTATAAATGAAGGTGAATTACAGGCTGCCCAGGATGAATTCAATCGCCTCGTAAAGCGGTACCCGGACACGCCGGGCCTGCGACTCTCTCATGCACTGGTCGCTCTTGAAAATGGGCAGACCGACCTGGCCCGGCAAGAACTGACACAACTGGCCGAACAGGGCCACCATACCAGCGAAGCCAACTACTACCTGGGCCGCATTGAAGACCAGGCAAGCAATACCGAGCAGGCCATTGGCTATTACCAGAGCGTGGAACAGGGCAATTACTACTTCCCGGCCCTGGCCCGCGCCAGCGCCCTGCTGGCCGAGAATGGCCAGCTTGAGGACGCCATTGACCGCATCCGCAGGCTGCGCGAAGCCAATCCCCGCCAGGCAGAGAACTTCTGGCTGCTGGAGGTGAACCTGCTGCTGGATCAGGAACAACAACAGCAGGCCCTGAGCACCGCCACGGAAGCCCTGGAAGAACATCCGGACAATATCGAGATCCGGTACGCCCGGGCCATGCTCTACGATGGCATCGGACAGCCTGCCGAAGCCGAAGCCGACCTGAAGCAGATTATCGAACAGGAACCGGAAAACGCCGTTGCCCTGAATGCCCTGGGCTACATCCTGACCACTCGGACAGACAGACTCAGAGAAGCCCGCGGCTATATCGAGAAAGCTCTGCGGCTGGACCCGAACAATCCGGCCATTCTCGATAGCATGGGCTGGGTCCTGTTCCTCGAAGGCCAGCTCGAGCCGGCGCTAGAGTACCTCTCCCGTGCCTGGGCCGCCTTCCCCGATCCGGAAGTTGCCGCTCACTATGGTGAGGCGCTATGGATGAACGGAGCCGAAGAACAGGCCAGAATCATCTGGCAGGAAGGCCTCGAACAGGACAGCAATCACGAAGTGCTCAGAGAAACCATCGATCGGCTGACCAATGGTGGTGACACCGAATGAGACTGGCGCGAATTCTGGCCGCACTGACGATGCTTGCCACCCTCGGCGCCTGCACTACGATCCAGATCGATCCATTGCCGGAGGGCATGACAGACCAGCCTCCGGCTGACTGGACCACTCGCGCAGCCAGTCTCGACAAACTCGACCACTGGAAGCTGTCCGGGAAGCTGGCCGTACGCCAGCCATCCGACAGCGGAACCGCCATCATCAATCACTGGACTCAGGATGGCGAAGCCTACGATCTTGCCCTCTCCTCATCTTTCCTCGGTATGGGCGCCACGACACTCAAAGGGGTTCCCGGGTTTATCGAGTTAACCCTGCCGAACGGCGAAACCTACCGCTCGGGCGAACCGGAAGCGCTGGTCGAGGCGGCGACGGGCTGGCAGCTGCCACTGGAGAATCTGACCTGGTGGATTCGGGGCCTGCCATCCCCCGCCAGCGACTATCGCCTGCTGTTTGATAATCAGGGCACCCTGGCCATAATCCGCCAGAACGGTTGGGAAATCCGCTACGACCGCTGGCAGGCCTTCCTCTCCGCTTACCCTGCGCTGCCCGCCCGGATTACCGCCCTCAAGGACGACAAGCGGGTGCGCCTGGTGGTCAGCGACTGGCAGGAGCAGCCCGAGTGACACCCGACCTGATACTGCCCTCACCGGCCAAGCTGAACCTGTTCCTGCACATTGTCGGCCGCAGGGAAGACGGCTATCACGAGCTTCAGACCTTGTTCCAGTTCCTGGACTACGGCGACGAGCTGAGCTTCACCCTGACACCCGGCGAGCCGGGGGTGGGACTCGCGGAGCCTGTTCCCGGTGTCGACGACGAGGACAACCTCATCATTCGCGCCGCCAGAGCACTCCTTGAGAGGGCTCAAGGCGACTTGCCCGGGGTCACCATCGGCATCACCAAACGGCTGCCCATGGGCGGCGGTCTGGGCGGCGGCAGCTCCAATGCTGCAACCACTCTGCTGGGCCTGAACCATCTCTGGCAGCTCGACTTGAGCACCGATGAGCTTGCCGGAATAGGCCTCGGCCTGGGCGCCGATGTGCCGGTGTTTGTCCGGGGCCATGCCGCCTTTGGTGAGGGAGTTGGTGAAACACTGACCAACGCAAATCCGCCGGAAGACTGGTTCGTTGTCCTCAAGCCCGGCTGCAACATAAACACTGGCAAGATTTTTTCCGAGCAAGGGTTGACAAGGAACACCCCGAGAATCAAAATAGCGCCCGCTTTTGAGGGAGACGCCTCGAGGTACCGAAACGACTGTGAGGATGTAGTTCGAAAACTGTATCCTGAGGTTAACCAGAGCCTGGAATGGCTTTCACAATTCGGACCTGCAAGATTAACCGGAACCGGGGCTTGCATATTTGGACGTTTCCCGACAGAATCCGCAGCCCGGATCATCTGGGAAAGCAAACCCTCCGGCGTCACGGGGTTCGTAGCTAAAGGGGTGAACAAATCACCTCTACACAAAAAGCTAACAGAGCTGAAATGATGCCAAAAAAGCACGATACTGGGGTGTCGCCAAGTGGTAAGGCAACGGGTTTTGATCCCGTCATGCGCAGGTTCGAATCCTGCCACCCCAGCCACCTTTCTCCCGCTTCTTCTGAATCAAACGCCGATACTGAGAAGGATGCCGTCGTGTCCAAACTGATGATCTTCGCTGGCAACGCCAACCCTGAACTGGCTCAAGCGATTGCCCGCAAACTCCACATTCCCATGGGTCAGGCCACTGTAGGCCGCTTCAGCGACGGGGAAACCACCGTCGAGATCAATGAGAATGTCCGCGGCCATGATGTGTTCATCATCCAGCCGACCTGCTACCCCACCAACGATAACCTGATGGAACTGATCGTGATGGCCGACGCACTTCGCCGTGCTTCCGCTACACGGGTCACCGCCGTTATCCCCTATTACGGATACGCGCGCCAGGATCGCCGGGTACGCTCTACCCGTGTTGCCATCAGCGCCAAGGTGGTTGCAGACATGATTTCCAGCATCGGCGTTGACCGGGTCCTGACCGTTGACCTGCACGCCGACCAGATCCAGGGCTTCTTCGATATCCCGGTGGACAACATCTACGCCACACCGGTCATGCTTGAAGACATCTTCAAGCAGCGTTTCGAGAACTTTGTCGTGGTATCTCCGGACGTTGGCGGCGTGGTTCGCGCCCGTGCCGTGGCCAAGCGCCTGGACGACGCCGACCTTGCCATCATCGACAAGCGTCGCCCGAAAGCGAACGTTTCCCAGGTAATGCACATCATCGGTGATGTCAAAGACAAGACCTGTATCCTGGTAGACGACATCATTGATACCGCCGGCACGCTGTGCAAAGCGGCCAACGCCCTGAAAGAACACGGCGCGGCCCGCGTGGTTGCCTACATCACCCACCCGGTTCTCTCCGGCCCGGCCATTGATAACATCAATGCCTCACAGCTGGACGAACTTGTGGTCTGCGATACCATCCCGCTGGGTGACAAAGCGCATAATTGTGATAGAATCCGCGTCCTCGGAATGGCCGGGCTGCTTGCGGAGTCGATTCGCCGCGTGAGCAACGAAGAGTCCATCAGTGCCATGTTCGAGAATGCCTGAGTGACCTTTCGGTCGTAATATCAAGGCATTACAAGCAGTTACCGGGTCGGGAGCCTACACAGGCTCCCGACTCTTTTAGTCAGCCGGAAAAATCCGGCTTTTCAGAAACATCACCTGATCCTACGCCTGGTCGCGGGCAGTTCAGGTGACGATTGAGGTTATTACCATGTCTCAGGAATTTGTTATCGAAGCATTTCCTCGTGACGATCAGGGGAGAGGTGCGAGCCGCCGCCTGCGTCGTGAGGAACGGAAAATCCCGGCCATCATTTATGGTGGCAACAAGGATGCAACTCCGATTGCCATCTGGCACAACGAGCTGAAGAAAGCCCTGGAGAACGAAGCATTCTTCTCCCACGTTCTGACCGTTGAGCTGAACGGCAAGAAAGAAAGCGTAATCCTGAAGGATCTGCAGCGTCACCCGTACAAGCCGATCCTGACCCACGCTGACTTCCTGCGTGTTGACAAGGACCACGAGATCCACGTCAACGTACCGCTGCACTTCATCAACGAAGACACCGCACCGGCTATCAAGCTCCACGGCGGTGTAGCGAACCACCAGATCAACGAAGTTGAAGTGATCTGTCTGCCGCAGAACCTGCCCGAGTTCATCGAAGTGGACATGACCACTGTCGAAATGGACCAGGTAGTTCACCTGAGCGACCTGAAACTGCCGAAAGACGTCAAGATTGCCGCCCTGCTCCAGGGTGAAGATCACGACCTGCCTGTAGTGGCTATCCATAAGCCGCGTGGCGCCAAGGTTGATGACGAAGCCGAAGACGGCGAAGAAAGCGAAGAAGGCGGCGAAGACAAGGAGTAATCACTCCTTAACTGAGGAGGACAACGGCGAATGGCGCAGGATATTGTCATGGTGGTTGGTCTGGGGAACCCCGGCGCTGACTACGAGAATACCCGCCACAACGCCGGCGCCCTCTTCGTGGAAGCTCTGGCTCGCACCGCGGGCCAGACGCTCCGCCCCGAAAAGAAGTACCACGGGCTCTATGCCCGCATTCAATGGCAGGGCCTGGACCTGCACCTCCTGAATCCGACCACTTTCATGAATCGCAGCGGCCTGGCCATCAAGGCGCTGGCGGACTTCTTCAAGATTCAGCCCCAACAGATTCTGATTGCCCACGACGAACTCGATCTACCCCCGGGTACCGCAAAGCTCAAGAAAGGTGGCGGCCACGGCGGACACAACGGTCTGCGTGACGCTATCGCCCATCTGGGCACCAACGATTTCCAGAGACTGCGCATCGGTATCGGCCACCCCGGAGACAGCCGCAGGGTAACCGGGTACGTCCTCGGCCGCCTGGGCAAACAGGAAACCGAGGAACTGAACGCAGTGATCGACGAAATCATGCGGGTATTACCGGATGCAGCCAGCGGCAAACTCCCCGCCGCCATGAATCGCCTGCACAGTTTCAAACCGGTATAATCCGCTCAAATTTTTCCAGTACCAGCAGAGGCATTCCATGGGATTTAACTGCGGCATCGTCGGCCTTCCCAACGTCGGCAAATCTACCCTGTTCAACGCATTGACCAAATCCGGCATTGGCGCGGAAAACTTCCCGTTCTGCACCATCGAGCCCAACGCCGGTGTCGTCGCCATGCCGGACCCGCGCCTCAACAAGCTGGCGGAAATCGTAAAGCCGGAACGTGTCGTCCCGACCACCATGGAATTTGTCGACATCGCCGGCCTTGTGGCAGGCGCATCCAAGGGCGAGGGCCTGGGCAACCAGTTCCTGGCCAATATCCGCCAGACCGATGCCATCGCCCACGTGGTGCGCTGCTTTGAAGACGGCAATGTCATTCATGTCGCCAACAAGGTAGACCCGGCCTCCGACATCGAAGTCATCAACACCGAACTGGCCCTCGCCGATCTGGAAACCGTTGAAAAGGCCATCAAGCGGGTTCAACGCGTGGCCAAGAGCGGTGACAAGGAAGCCAAGGCCCAGCTGGAGATGTTCGAGAAACTGCTGCCCGTGCTGAACGAGGGCAAACCGGTGCGCAGCATGAACCTCGACAAGGACCAGATGGCCCTGATCCGGGAACTCTGCCTGCTGACCGTGAAGCCGACCATGTACATTGCCAACGTCAGCGAAGACGGGTTCGAGAACAACCCGCATCTGGACACGGTGCGCAAGATCGCCGAATCGGAAAATGCCGTGGTAGTACCCATCTGTAACAAGATAGAGGCCGAAATCTCCGAACTGGAAGACGATGAAAAATCCATGTTCCTGGAAGAGATGGGTATGGAAGAGCCAGGCCTGGATCGCGTCATTCGCGGCGGCTACGGCCTGCTGGGCCTGCAGACCTACTTTACCGCCGGGGTGAAGGAAGTCCGCGCCTGGACCGTAAAAATCGGCGCCACGGCGCCTCAGGCCGCCGGCGTGATCCACACCGACTTCGAACGCGGGTTCATCCGGGCAGAAGTGGTGAGCTACGACGATTTCGTTCAGTACAACGGCGAAGCCGGGGCCAAGGATGCCGGAAAATGGCGCCTGGAAGGCAAGGAATACATTGTTAAAGACGGCGACGTTATCCACTTCCGCTTCAACGTGTAATTTTTCAGGAAAAACTGGAGCCTAAGCCTTGACAGAAAGGGCCCAAATACTGAAAATACGCGCCTCGTTTGGGGCGATGCCCAAAGCGAAATGGCAAGGTAGCTCAGTTGGTTAGAGCACAGCACTCATAATGCTGGGGTCGGCGGTTCGACTCCGCCCCTTGCTACCAGTATTTATAAAGCCCGGCTCGTAAGAGTCGGGCTTTTTTTATACCTGAAAGGTCGGCGGACAACTCACCGACGCCAAGTCAGCCTTCCGGATCTCGCTGTCTCCCGGGGATATCCCAGGCCTCATGATTCTGCTCGCCAATTAAGCGACAGGCTCGTATTGCATCCCGGAAGTCTTCCTTGAGCCGGCTATCCTTCACTTTGTGGGAAATGTACATGGACAAATCTATCCAGGCGGCTGTCCGTTCATAATATTGTCCTTGATAACCTTCAAGATAGAGATCCGTCATAATCCAGGGTAGAACCACGACATCGACACGACCGAGCCTGAGCATTTCGACCGCTTGAGCCCAGTCAGAGACATGAGTGACGGTAGGGCTATCGCCCTTTAAAAGCTCTAAACCGGCAAATTTTCGGACAAATCCAAACCTGAGCCCACTCATGCTCTCCAAGGGCGGCAAATCCTCGACCATGAGATACACGTACTCCAACTGGAACAACGGATCGCCGAAGTCCGCGTACTGATCCCTTTCTACCGTTTGAATTAACGGTAATCCAACCGAGATTCCCCCCTTTTCCAGCTGTCGAAGTATCTGGGCCAGCGGCATGTTAACGAATTTGAAATCCCCATCTACTCGGCTAAAAACACACCGGTAATAAGGTGCGAAACGACCCACGAGCCTTCCATCTTCTACGGAAATTTCACGTTCTATATCGGCAAAGACGCCAACAATATGGGGGCGTTTTGAATCGGCAGGCAGAGATATAGAGAAAAACAGGAGCAAAAGGAAATTCAGAAGCTTGAGCCATACGAGCCTTTGCATGTCTCCCCCTCCAATCGTGCGAATACAGCGCACACTATCGAAAGCATTCAAGCAAACAACGGTGACAATTACTTATCCATAACTTCAAACGCTCTCTTCATAGTAGCTGTCGTATCGGCACTGTGCCCCTCTTTTCCTTACCAACCGGAGCACGCAATGTGTGCGATGGAACATCACAACGACGAGAGGAGTGGCCGTTTTTTATTTGGTTAACATCAAATTGACTCGATCATGATCAATCTTCCAGATCCCCGCGTCTGGTGGGGATCTCCCAGCTGCCCTGGTTTTGCTCCGCAATAAACCGGCATTTTCTGATTGCCTTTCTGAGATTTTCCGTCAAACCACCATCTTCCGCGCGATGTGAAATGTACATCGAAAGGTCTACCCAGGCGGCAGTCCGATCATAGTAGGGTTGGTCGAACCCCTTCATATAAAAATCGATGAGCACCCAGGGTAGAACAACGACATCAACACGACCGCGCTTGAGCATCTCGACGGCCTGGCTCCAGTCAGAAACGGGGATTACGACTGGGTCAGCACCTCTCAGGAGCTTATCTCCGACAAACTGCCGGACAAAAGCGAACCTAAGGCCACTGAGACTATCGAGGGGTGGCAAATCGTGCAGCAAAAGATAGACATACTCCGTCTGGAACAATAGGCCGCCAAAATCGGCGTATTCATCCCGCTCGGCCGTCTGCACCATCGGCAGACCAGCGGAAATACCACCTTTCTCCAAGCGGTAAAGCATTTGAGCCAACGGCATTTCAACAAATTGGAAATCGCTCTCTACCCGGCTGAAAACACATCGATAATAGGGCGCAAATCGCCCTACCAGCTCGCCATTTTCAACAGCTATTTCCCGATCGATACCTTCGAAAACCCCAATGACATGGGGGGAGTCTGAATCGGCCAGTAGCGATAGGGAGGACAGTGACAGCCAAACCAGCAGGAAGAGCTTGGGTGAAGTAGGCCAATCCATGATTCTCACCTCCAAAGCACGCGAGTCCGTTAGGTGCTTTTCGATTGCATTGCGTATCAAAGAGGCCGCCATTCTTTTGGTAGCCTTACTGCTGCTACGCACAATAATAGTGATCGCACCACAAAATTGCCCATTTTTTGGTCACTTTTTCTTCTTCTGCCCCACTTGAAACGACTTTGACAGTTCCTCATTTGGAACTTCCATACACCGCCCGCATTCACTTACATGTCCAGACAGTGAACGCAGAGCTGAAGGCTTTCGTACAGTACTAGCCATGAGATCAACCAAAGATAGAGTTCGCCAGGCCATCTCCTTCGAAGTGATCGGCCTCCTGCTGTCCGTTCCCCTCGCTGCCGTTACGTTCGGTTTCGATATGGGCAGAACTGGCGTTCTGGGTGTGGTTGGCGCCACCATCGCGACAATCTGGAATTACCTGTTTAACCTGGGATTCGATCACGGCCTGAAGCACTTCACGGGCTCAACCCAGAAATCCCTGCCGGTTCGTTTCCTGCACGCGGTGAGTTTCGAGCTGGGTCTGATGCTGATTTTCCTGCCGATTATTGCCTGGTGGATGGGCATCGGTCTTCTTGAGGCTCTGATCGTGGATATCGCGTTCGTAGTCTTCTATCTGGTGTATGCGTTCGTATTCACCTGGAGTTACGACACCATATTTCCTGACACGGATGCCAAGAAATCCAACGCCACTTAAACAAACTTTGACAATCCCGGGGGCAGGAGTCGGATAGGATAGAGGCTTCACCCGAATGCGTTTTAAGGCTGTATCGCATTATGAAATCACGCCATGCACTCACTGTGTTCCTGGCCGTTATTCTGGTTCCAATTGCCCTTGGGTTCGCTGGCGCGAGCGTGAAGGCAGGTTTGGTGTCCATTGGCGTCTTCTGGGGCTGCCTTGGAATCTTTTTTTACCCTTCGCTTACCGAATATCTTAGAGCCCGAAAGAGACAAAGACACCGGTAGGCATCTATTTTTCAGTGCTACAGCTTTGGACAGCCTCAAGAATCCGGGCCTGGAGTTCCTGCTCCAACATTGAAGACATGTAGAGAGAGGCGGGAATTGTACCTGCGCGCTTCATGAAAAGGTTCTTTTCGAGCCCGGCCAGAACCTTGGACGCAATCAACGTGGGCACGACAATAACGTCAATGCGACTCTTCTGGAGTAGCGGTGGCAATTGGGACCAATCGCTTACTTCCTCAATGATCGCATCGGGGTCTGCGATCAGATCTCTACCAACGAACTCTCTTGGAATGCCGTAAGTCAGGCCCAGCTTTTCATAATTGTCAGGAAGGCGGCTTTTCGACACAAACACATAATCGGCTCCCAGCAAAGTTCCGCCAAATTCAGCAAACTCATCCCTGTTGGCGCTTCTCGCCAGTGGAATCAGGATATCTGCACGGTGCTTTCGAATCTCCAAGAGTCCTCGTTTGAGGGGCGCCCTTATAAACACAACCTCTTCTTCTGCATGATCGAAGACACACTGATAGAGTGATCCTATAGTGCCCACCAGTTTGCTGTCCTCCACATCCACGAGGTGGGCCATGTCACTTGATACGATCACACGTAACGCTGCGCTGGAACCCGAGGCCACCATTAGCATAATCGTCGCAAGCATTATCCTTAACTTCACCATGGGAACATCCACAATCCTTTTGCACCTAGCTACAGTATGAACGTCAGCTCTAAACCGGTTTACAGTGAGGGTACTGGCGCTAAACTCTGTGGCATACTCACGGGCTGAAACCCATAAAGAACAACACACCAGCAAGGACCGTTGACATGAAACCGGAAACCCTAGCGCTGCACGCAGGCTTCAAAAGCGATCCCACTACCCGGGCCGCTACCACCCCGATCTACCAGACCACGTCCTACACCTTCGATGACACCCAGCACGGTGCCGATCTGTTTGACCTGAAGGTTCAGGGCAACATCTACACCCGTATCATGAACCCGACCAACGCGGTTCTCGAAGAGCGGATGGCAGAACTGGAAGGCGGTGTTGGCGCCCTGGCCGTGGCCTCTGGCATGGCGGCCATCACCTATGCGCTGCAGACCATCTGCAAGGTGGGTAACAACATCGTCAGCACCAGTCAGCTATACGGCGGCACCTACAACCTGTTCGCGCACTCGCTGCCGAACCAGGGCATTGAGTGCAAGATGGTTCGCCATGACGATTTCGATGCCGTGGAAAAGGCTATTGATGAGAACACACGCGCCCTGTTCTGCGAGTCCATCGGCAACCCGGCAGGCAACGTGGTCGATATCCAACGCTGGGCCGAAATTGCGCACAAACACGGCATCCCGCTGATGGTGGACAACACGGTTGCCACGCCGTTCCTGTGCCGCCCGATCGAGCACGGCGCCGATATCGTGATTCACTCGCTCACCAAGTACATCGGTGGCCACGGCACCACCGTCGCAGGCGTTGTCGTGGATTCCGGAAAGTTCGACTGGAAAGCCAGTGCTGACAAGTTCCCGATGCTGAACGAACCGGATCCGTCCTACCACGGCGTGGTCTACACAGACGCCCTGGGCCCTGCTGCCTTCATCGGCCGCTGCCGAGTGGTTCCGCTGCGCAACACCGGTGCCGCCCTTGCTCCGTTCAATGCGTTCCTGATCATGCAGGGTCTGGAAACCCTGGCGCTGCGCATGGAACGTCATTGCGAGAACGCCGAGAAAGTCGCGAACTTCCTCCAGGAGCACCCGTCTGTTGAATGGGTCAACTACGCGACCCTGGCCAACAGCCCGTACAAGGCGACCTGCGAGAAGATTTCCGGCGGGAAAGCGTCCGGCATCCTGAGCTTCGGCATCAAGGGTGGCCGGGAAGCCGGGGCAAAGTTCATCGATGCCCTGGAATTGATCCTGCGTCTGGTGAACATCGGTGACGCCAAGTCCCTGGCCTGCCACCCGGCGACCACCACCCACCGCCAGCTCAACCCGGAAGAGCTGAAGAGCGCCGGTGTGAGCGAGGATCTGGTGCGGCTGTCCATCGGTATCGAGCATGTCGACGACATCATTGCCGACATTACCCAGGCCCTGGACAAAGCCCAGGCCTGATAGCGGTCAACCGGGTACGACCAATGTCGTGCCCGGCACCCTCGTGATTGCCCCTATCTGTCTTGTAACTCCCCCGCCAGGCCATTACTCTTTAGTGTTCCCCATGCCCGAATCGAGAGTCCGGTTGCAATGAGCGAAAGCGCAAAAACCCGCATTACCAGTGGTTCCAAATTCCGCAATGAGCATGGCTTCTCGGCCATCAAGGATGGCGTCAAGCGGTCATCGAAGCAGGAAGCCACAACAGCGGAAAAGCGAGAGCCGAAGCCTAAATGGCTCCGGGCACGCATGCCCGGGGGCGAGCGCTATGAGGCGGTGCGCAAGAACGTCAGTGAGCACCGATTGAGCACCGTTTGCCAGGAATCTCATTGCCCCAATATCGGTGAGTGCTGGACCGCCGGCACGGCCACCATCATGGTGATGGGGTCTGTGTGTACCCGGGCCTGCAAATTCTGCGCGGTGGACACCGGCAACCCGAAAGGCTGGCTCGATCATGAAGAGCCAGAGAACACGGCCAAGTCCGTAGAGCTGATGGGCCTTCGTTATATCGTGCTTACCTCGGTAGACCGTGACGACCTGGACGACGGCGGCGCTGCACACTATGCCGCTTGCGTCTCTGCCATCAAACAGCGCACGCCGGAAGTCGCCGTTGAGGCTCTGACGCCGGATTTTGATGCGGTGATGGCGGACGTTGAGAAGGTAGTGGATTCCGGGCTGGATGTCTTTGCCCAGAACGTGGAAACCGTCAAGCGGCTGACCAGTCGGGTCCGTGATCCGCGCGCCGGGTATGAAAAAACCCTCCGGGTCCTGGAGCACGCCAAGAAGCACCGTCCGGACGTGCTCACCAAGACCAGCCTGATGCTGGGGCTGGGCGAAACCGAAGAGGAAATCCTGGAAACCATGGACGATCTGCGCGCTATCGGTGTGGATATCCTGACTCTGGGCCAGTACCTGCGCCCTACTCCGAATCACCTGCCGGTAGAACGCTACGTCACCCCCGAAGAGTTCAACCGTTACCGGGAAATCGGCCTGGAGAAGGGTTTCATGGAAGTGCCATCCGGCCCCATGGTCCGCTCCAGCTACCGGGCTGACAAAGTCTTCGATAAAAACAATCTGGGTCTCGCCGTGCCCGAGGTTCCCCAAGCCTCCAATGCCATGCAGATTCCGGTGAAGGCCATCGACTGAGAACATACATGCTGACACTGCTGCGAAATGCCCGGCTGAAGTACAAATTCTGGTTGCTGAACATTGTCGTTTTTGCAGTTCTCTGCTTGCTCGTTCTCTATGCCATGAACACGATTGCCGGGCAGACCGACCGGTCGTTCAACGAGGTCTTCGCTGATACGGCACCCGGATTCGCGCTGGTTGTGGCAATACTCATGGTGCTCGAGATGGCCGGGTCCCAGCTGCTGATCTCGTTTATCGAACGCCACGTGAATCGCCTGAAAAACACCATGGTCGACGTTCAGGCTTCGGGCAATCTTAGCCAGCGGGCGGTGGTGGATTCCACCGACGAAATCGGCGAGATGGCCAGCGCCTTCAACGCCATGCAGGACCGTACCGTGGGCGTGGTCCGTAGCATGAAGGAAGCCATCGAACGACTACACCGGGAAGTCGAGGAACTGACCGCGGCCGCCGAAGCCCGTCGGGATGACCTCGGTCGCCAACAACAGGGCGCCGACCGGTCCGCGGAAGTCATCGAAACCATGCTGCAGAGCTTCTCCGGCATCGCCGAACAGGCCGGGATTGCCAAGACTCTCTCCCACGAGGCGAGCGATGCCGCTCGCGACGGCAGCAGCCGTGTCGGACAGAGCGCCGACAGCATCCGCAAGCTTGCCGATGTGGTGCGCAATTCCGCCAGCAGCGTCGAAGCCCTGGCCGAAAACAGCCATGAAATCAGCCACGCCATCACCGAAATCCGGGGCATTGCCGAGCAGACCAATTTGCTGGCCCTGAACGCGGCCATCGAGGCGGCCAGAGCTGGCGAACAGGGCCGAGGGTTTGCCGTCGTGGCTGATGAAGTCCGTAAACTGGCCCAACGGGTCCAGGACTCCACCGATCAGATTCAGGGCACGATCGATCGGCTTCTAAGCGCCATCAACACCGCCGTAAATCAGATGACCGGAAGTTCTGAGGATGCCACCCGCTGCGTCGAGGAATCCGAGGAAGGCCGCCGAGCCCTGGAAGCCATCAACGAGGTGGTCAGCCGGATCGATCATACCAACCAGGAAATCGCCAACGTGTCGGCAGACCAGACCGCCGGCACCGACGATGTGCTGGCTAACGTTCAGGGCATTCGCGAGACCACCCAGAACATGGTGACCCAGCTTGCCGAGAGCGCGGATATGAGCCGTCGCCTGAAAAAGCTGATCGATTCCCTGGAAGAAGCCTCGTCAAAGGTCACGGTTCACTGAGGTTTATGGCACACTCTGCACTCGTTTGAACTGGCAGAGTAGTTGTTCATGAATCGTCTTCGCGCCCTGTATGACCGCCTGATTTTTCCGCATCCCGTTATTATCCTTGCGGGTTTTGGCCTCCTTCTAGCCATCGCCGCTATCAAATTCGGCGAATTCCGCCTGGATGCTTCCGCCGAATCCCTGGTACTGGAAAACGACCGTTCCCTCGAACAATACCGCCAGGTAAACCGTCGCTTTACCACCTCGGACGATTTCCTGATCGTCACCTATACCCCCGAAGGTGAACTGTTCTCCGAAGATGGGCTGGCCAGACTGGGCGCGTTGCGGGATGAACTGCAAGGCCTGGAAGCCGTGGGCTCCACCAACAGCATCCTGAACGTACCCCTGCTCCACAGCCCGGATCTGACGCTGGATACCGTGGACAGCGAGATCAAGACCCTGGACGACCACGATGTAACGCCGGACACAGCCCGCCAGGCGCTTCTGAACAATCCGCTCTACCCCAACCTGCTGATCAGCGAAGACGGGCGAACCACTGCCATACAGGTCAACCTGCCCACGCCGGATCGCTATTTTGAGCTGCTGAGAAAGCGCAACGATCTGAGAGACAAGGCCGATGCCGGCAAAGCCTCCGAGGCCGAGTTGGCCGAACTGGAACAGGTAAAACAGGATTTCATCGACTTTACCGAAACCCTCGGGGTCGAGCGCGATGCCACCATCCGCAAGGTTCGCTCCATTCTCGACAACTACCGAGACGGCGCCGACATTCACCTGGGCGGGGTCCCCATGATCGTTGCAGACATGATTCGTTTTATCGAAAACGACCTGTCGACCTTCGGGCTCGGCGTCCTTGCGTTTCTGCTGCTCACCCTGGCCATTATTTTCCGGCAGTGGCGCTGGGTTCTGGTGCCACTGTTGTGCTGCAGCTTCACCGTCTGGCTGATGGTCGGCTTCCTGGGCTGGGCCCAGTGGCCGGTGACGGTCATCTCCTCCAACTTTATTTCCCTGCTGCTGATCATGACCCTGTCGCTCACCATCCACCTGATCGTGCGCTACCGGGAATTCCAGCACGACGAGCCCGAGGCCAGCGCCAGAGACACCCTGCGCAACACCGTAATGGCGATGATCAAGCCCTGCTTCTATATGGCCATCACTACCATTGTCGCCTTCGGGTCCCTCACCTTCAGCGGCATTCGCCCGGTCATCGATTTCGGCTGGATGATGACCCTGGGCCTGACCGTGGCTTTTCTCATCACCTTTATTGTTTTCCCGGCCCTGCTCACCTTGTTGCCACCACCACTGGACAGCCGGGTTACCTCTGACAGGGTTCCCTTCACCGATGCCTTTGCGCGGTTCACGGAACACTTCGGCAAGATAGTGTTGGTCGGCTCCGGCCTGATTGCGGTGCTCTGCGTGGTCGGCCTGAACAAGCTGACGGTGGAAAACAGCTTTATCGACTATTTCAAATCGTCCACCGAAATCCATCAGGGCATGATCACCATCGACAACCGCCTGGGCGGTACCACGCCCCTGGACGTGGTTATCACCGACGATCCGCCACCGGAAGGCGTGAGTGGCGGCGACCCGTTTGCCAGTGACTGCGACCCGTTCGTAGAGGACTGCGGTGCCGGAGAGGAATATCGGGATACCTGGTACACCTACCAGAAAATGGAAGAACTGGAAGCGGTTCACAACTACCTGGACGGCCTACCGGAGACCGGCAAGGTGCTCTCGATCAACACCACGCTGGATATCCTCGCTCAAATCAACCAGGGCGAGCCCCTGGACGCCCTGGAACTGGCGTTTGTACCCGCTGCGGTTCCGGATGACCTACAGGATACCCTGCTGACACCCTACATCTCGGAGGAGCACGACCAGGCCCGATTCAGCATCCGGATCCTGGAAACCATGCCGGAACTGCGTCGACAGGAGCTCTTGAACCGCATCCATGAACATCTGACAACGGAATTGGGGTACTCGAAAGATCAGGTACTCTTTGCCGGCATGACGGTGATGTACAACAACATGCTGCAAAGCCTGTTCGATTCCCAGATCAAGACCATCGGGGTGGTTTTCGCCGCCATCATGGTGATGTTCCTGATCCTGTTCCGCTCCCTGAAACTGGCCCTGATCGGCATCGCCCCGAACCTCATCGCCGCCGGCTCAGTGCTCGGCCTGATGGGCTGGCTGGGCATTCCCTTGGATATGATGACCATCACCGTCGCCGCCATCACCGTGGGCATCGCCGTGGATGACACCATCCACTACATCCACCGGTTCAAAACCGAGTTCCGGAAAGACGGCGACTACATCGCCACCATGCACCGCTGCCACCGGAGCATCGGCCAGGCCATGTTCTTCACCTCGCTGACCATCATCTCCGGGTTCTCGATACTGGTGCTCTCCAACTTCATCCCGACCATCTACTTCGGGTTGTTTACGGGGTTTGCCATGTTCATGGCTCTGGTTGGGGCTCTTACCTTGCTTCCTCGGCTGATTGTTCTGGTTAAGCCCTTTGGCTTGGGTGGGGCTTCTTCGGGCTTGGGCTCCTAGCCTTCTGGTTTCGGGGGTGGCTCGGCGGGTGTGGGCCTTTGCCAGAACCGCTACGAGCACATCCATGTGCGCTTGACGTCGGCCATCCTTGGCCGCCGACATTCTGGCAAAGGCCTACACCTGCCAAGCTTCAGAAATAGGAGTTATAGGAAGACACTCGGCGCCCAATATCCCGGACAAGCAGTTAAGCAGTGAGCGATGACTGAATCGTTCGAAGAACAGGGGTGTGGTGCCCTCCCAAAAATGTCTGTGGCCAAGGATGGCCACAGCCAAGCGCACATGGATGTGCTCGTAGCGGTTTTTGGGAGGGCGCCACACCCCTGTTCCTCCCCCAAAACCAGCAGGCTAAGGACACAAAAAAAGGGCCACACCCAAGGATGCGGCCCTTCTCCAACAGTGTCAGAGGGAAAGCAGAATCACTGCATGCCCTGGCCTTGCCCCTGTTGCATCTGTTGTTGCATCTGACGACGCTGCTGCATTTGCTGTTGCATCTGCTGCATACGCTTGTCCAACTCGTCGCGCTGCTCCTGGGTAAACACGCTGTCGACCTTCGCCTGCATCAGAGTGGACAGAGCCGCGATCTCGCCGGTCACATCGCCCAGTTCTTTGGCCTGCTCGCGAATAGCGGCTTCATCAAAGTCTGATTTGATCTCACCTTGCATCTGCTGCTGCAGCGCACGGGCTTCCTGACGGAGTTCACCGATTTCGCCCTGCATCTCGTCGATGATGGCACGGATTTCAGTTTGCTGATCTTCGGTCAGCCCCACCATCTGTGCCAGTTGATCTACCTGATCCGGCTGGCCACCGGATTGCTGGGCCATGGCCGGGACCGACAGGCTGAGGGCTACCAGGGCAGTACCAAACAGTTTTACAAGCTTCATAAATGTCTCCGTTAACAGGGTGGCCACAATCTGAATACCACCGACATACATTGGTTTCATCGTTCAGGGACTACACCCTAAAACATACGGATACGGTTTTTCACCCCGATCAGCCCTCTTTTTGTACATACTTCTCAGTATCCCGCGCCAAAAGCCGCCACACACGGGGATTCAAACAAATGTGAAAGTTTGGTCATTCCCCTTCATAATGGCGCCGTTTAACCACATCCGGAGCAGACAAGATGGCCATTAACTGGTTTCCAGGGCATATGCACAAGGCCCGCAAGGAGATCAAAAAAGTCATGCCGCAGATGGATCTCATCATCGAAGTGGTTGACGCGCGTATTCCTTTCAGTAGCGAAAACCCGCTCGTGCCGGCCCTTCGTGGTGATACGCCACTGATCAAGGTATTGAACAAGCGCGACCTGGCGGATCCAGAAATTACCGAGCAATGGTTAGCCTGGCTCGAGAAAGAACGTGGGGTTCGCGCCATCACGCTTACCCACAACCAGCGCAATGAGGCACTGTCCATCCTCAAGCTGGCGGAAGAGATGACGCCCGGTCACGATCGCCAGAAGAGCGCATTGCGGGTGATGATCCTGGGCATTCCGAACGTCGGCAAGTCCACCCTGATCAACACACTGGCGGGACGACCTGCGGCCAAAACCGGGAACGAGCCGGCCGTGACCAGGGCCCAGCAGGCCATCAAGCTGCCTAATAACATTCTGCTCTACGACACCCCCGGCTTTCTCTGGCCTAAGCTGTCCCCCGAAGCCTGCGGTTACCGTCTGGCGGTTACCGGGGCGATTCGAAGCGCGGTTCTGGACTTTGAGGATGTGGCCATGTTCGAGGCCGAGTACCTGCTGGAAGCCTACCCGGACTTGGTCAGGACCCGCTACGGCTTCGCGGAACTACCGAAAGATGCCCTGGCGCTGATGGACGGCATTGCCGAGAAGCGAAGATTCTTCGGCCGCGGTGGCATCCCGGATCTGCACAAAGTGTCGGAGGTGTTGCTCAACGAATTCCGGGCCGGAACTCTGGGACGCATCTCGCTGGAAACCCCTGAGATGGTCGAGCGCGAAGCCCGGGAAGCCGAGGCAGCCGCGGCTGAGAAAGCCGCTCGCGAGGAGGCCAGCGGATCAAAGAAGGGGGCCAGAAAGGGTCGAAGCGGCAAGCGCTAAACACTCTATGGCGCCATATCCGGCCTTCTCCCCTTACCAAGGTCAAATATCGTATCCGGGCCAAAGCGCCTAGACTGTTAAATAACGTTATTGATCGCAAGGTCGGCCATTTCGGCCGGTCGGTAAGGAGGAACTTATGAGACGCGTCGTCGTCACCGGCATGGGCATTGTGTCCTGCCTCGGAAACTCACTGGACGAGGTCACCCAGAGCCTGAAGAATGGAAAATCAGGCATCCGCTTCAACGAAACCTATAAGGAAATGGGCTTCCGGAGCCAGATTGCAGGCTCGGTGGATGTGGACACATCCGTTATCGACCGCAAAATCCGCCGGTTCATGGGCCCATCCGCCATGTACAGTTTTCTGTCCATGGAGCAGGCCATTGCCCAGGCGGGGCTGACAGAAGACCTGATCTCCAACGACCGCACCGGCCTGATTGCCGGCTCCGGAGGCGCATCCTGCTCAAGCCAGGTAGAAGCCACCGACATCATGCGCGAGAAAGGCGTGAAGCGCATCGGGCCCTATATGGTCCCCCGCATCATGACCAGCACAGTGTCTGCCTGCCTGGCCACCGCCTACAAGATCCGTGGCGTGAACTACTCCATGTCTTCGGCCTGTGCCACCAGCGCCCACTGCATCGGCCACGCCATGGAGCAGATCCAGGCTGGCAAGCAGGACATCGTGTTCGCCGGCGGCGGTGAGGAAGAGGACTGGAGCCTGACCATGATGTTCGATGCCATGGGAGCGCTGTCCACCAAATACAACGACGCCCCTGAAACGGCTTCCCGCCCCTTCGATGCCGGCCGTGACGGTTTCGTGATTGCCGGCGGTGGCGGCATGATGGTGCTGGAAGAACTGGAACACGCGAAGAAACGCGGCGCCAACATCATTGCCGAGCTGACCGGCTACGGCGCCACCTCGGACGGCTATGACATGGTCGCGCCTTCCGGCGAAGGTGCCCAGCGCTGTATGAAGCAGGCGATGGCTACCATCCGGGGCAAGATTGACTACATCAATGCCCACGGCACCAGCACCCCGGTTGGCGACGTTGCCGAGATGGGCGCGGTGCGGGCCACCTTCGGTTCCGACATCCCGGCCATTTCCTCAACCAAATCACTCTCTGGTCATTCGCTCGGCGCTGCCGGTGTTCAGGAGGCCATCTACTCGCTGCTGATGCTGCAGAACGGGTTCATTGCCGGCACCAAGAACCTGAACAATCCGGACGAGAAAATCAGCGATATTCCTATTGTAGGCCCTGAAGGTCGGGAAGCCTCGCTGAACACCGTGATGTCCAACAGTTTCGGATTCGGCGGAACCAACGCGTCCCTGGTATTCGAGAAGCTCTGAAACCGCGATGCATAAGGGCCTGCGGGCCCTTATTTTTTAAAAATATATTCTAAGATCATCCAGCTTGATTATTGGCAAAGACGGCCATCCGTATTAAGGTACATAGTTGACATGGATCAAATCGGACGGATTATCACGTATGGCTCAAGCAATTCCGTTTCGTCAGGCATCTCCCCTCAAGGCGTCCTGCCACCAGTGCAGTCTGAGCAACCTGTGCCTGCCCCTGGCAATTGAAGAGAATGACCTCGACCGGCTGGAAGACATTGTCCAGCAGGGGCGGATCTTCAACCGTGGTGAACACATCTTCGACCAGAGCACGCCCTACCGCTCCTGTTTTGCGGTAAAAAGCGGCTCCATAAAGACGTCGATCATTACCGAGAATGGCGAGGAACAGGTGACGGGCTTTTTCATGCCCGGAGAGCTGGTGGGCCTGGACAGTATTGGAAGTGAACATTATGCGTGCACCGCCAAGGCTCTGGAACGAACCAGCGTGTGTGAGTTCCCGATGGAGAAACTGGAGGAGCTGACCGGCAAACTGCCCGAGTTGCAGCACCATATGTATCACCTGATGAGCCAGGAGATCCAGAACAGCCATCAACTGGCCATGCTGCTGAGCAAGAACACCGCTGAAGAGCGCATTGCTGCACTGCTCTTGTCGCTGTCCAGCCGATTCCAGCGCCGCCGTATGTCGCCGACCAACTTCAGTCTGCCCATGGCACGGAACGACATCGCAAACTTCCTGGGCCTCGCCGTCGAAACGGTAAGCCGGGTATTCACACGCTTTCAGAATCAGGGCATCATCAAGGCCCGGGGCCGGGAAGTCGAACTTCTGGATATCGAAGCCCTGCAAATGGTCAGCCGGGAATTCTCCCGCCAGTGCAATAACTGAGAAACTGCGTTTTGCCCGCCGTTGCCACTAGCCGGCGGGCTCACTCTCCACTTCCCTGCCGTTATTCTTTTTCAGCATCGTCAGCTCATCCACCAGGCCGGAGCGCCAGGGCATCTGCTTGATGCCGAAGGTATTGCGGATCTTGGTGCAGATCAGCGTGGTATTGACCGGCTCAAGATGGCCCCACTCGGGCACCTCGTCCACCACCCGGATCCCTTCGGGAATCCCAGGCAGTCCGGCAATCGCCAGGCCCAGCTCGTACAGATTGATTTCCTCGGCACCGGCGTACTGATAGGTGCCCCAGACCTCGGCCCCGCAATCAAGTTGCAGAACCACCGCCTCGATTACCCGGGCCAGATCACGGACCGATACGGGTTGCCCCCGGCATCGTCCGGGCAGTGACAGTATTTCACCGGCAGCCGTACTGGCCTGCACCTTCCGGATGAACCGTGCCAGGCTCCAGCCGGTCCGCAGGATAATATGCCGAGGCAACAGGGTCCGCAGGGCCTGCTCGCACTCCCATTGCCAGTTACCCAGCTCATTCACCGGCTGCCCCGGATTGGAAGTGATGTAACCGCTTTGCTTCCGGCCATCGAACACGTAGCAGGAGGACAGCTGGAGCAGCGCCATACCACGATCACGTGCAAACTCGGCCATGGCCACGGGTAGCGAGAATGCCGCCATATGGACGCCCTCAGGATCATTCTCGGCGACCTCCGGATCGGCCATCCAGAGTGCATTTACGATCAGGTCGGTATCTTCGGGAATCCAGTTCTCCAGTGCATCAAGATCGGCGTTGGAGGGATCGCTGACAAGCAAAGGGCTGACGTGCAGGTGCGTTGCCCGCAAGCGCTCCAGCAAAACCTTCCCCAAAGGGCCGTAATCGTGAACTACAAGTACATGCACGAGGATTCAATGCCTCCCGATATCACTGATGTGACGTTATTTCGGAACCGGTCTGGCCAATGGCTTCTGGATTCCGGCGCCTAAACTAATGCAGTCTGAATTTAATGCTTTGCTATTTCTTTCAAGAGCATACAACAACAGGAACTGTCATGCTGAAACAACAGAGCCACATTGTGGCGCCGATCCCTGATGAGTTGCGAACCCGGGCCCTGTATACCGTCGGCGAACTGCGCGAACGCGGCAAGGCCGACAAGGAAGCCATCGACAAACTCTTCAACCTGATTGTGGACATGACCGAAGAAGGTCTGGACTTCTTTTTCCTGGAGCCGCTTCGCCGCCTGCATGCCAGCAGCATGATGATGGGCATGGCCAAAATGGGCATCAGCAGCATGCTCAAGGGCAGCAAGATGGTCGTGCACAAGGTGCTCAAAAAGCTGGACGACCGCAGCCTCGCTGCCATTCTCGACTTTATCGAGGAAATCATTCACGAACCGGAACCGGGCTGAAAAAGCGCGCCACAACGCTACCGGTATTGCCGCGGTACCCGCCCGGTGATGCCGGTCATCAACTCGTAGGAGATAGTGCCGGCACAGGCGGCGACCTCATCGACCCCCACGGTGCGACCCCAGAGTTCAACGCTGTCACCCTCCTTCGCATCGGGTGCATTGGTGAGGTCCACCGCCAGCATGTCCATGGATACCCGGCCAATCAGCCGGATCCGCTGGCCGTTGATCGCCGCAGGCGTATTGGTGCCGGCATGCCGGGGGTAGCCATCACCGTAACCGATCGCGACCATGCCCATCCGGGTGTCCCGATCGGCAACCCAGCTGGCCCCATAGCCAACAGACTCGCCCGCCGGCACCAAGCGGGTGCTGATCAAGGGGGCCTCAAGCGACATTACCGGCTCCAGGCCAAGCTCGGGACCGGTCGTGCCCACCATTGGTGAGCCGCCATACAACATGATTCCGGGGCGGCTCCAGTCAAACATCGGCTGGCCCGGTCGAAAATGGGCGGCCGAATTGGCAACGCTCTTCATTAAATCCGGGAACGAAGACGTGGCCTTTTCGAACACCGCAGTCTGCTGCGCCGTCATTGCGCTGTCGGGATCGTCGGCGCACGCAAAATGCGTGACGAACCCCAGGAGTTCTGTATCAGCGCTCATGGCCTGTAACCGGCTCATCACCCCGGCCAGTTCGTCCGGATGAAAGCCGAGACGATTCATACCGCTGTTCACTTTCAGCCAGAAAGCGGGCCATGTATCCAGACGCTCCAGCCACGCCAGTTGCTGGAAACTGTGGAAAACCGGCTCAAAGCCACTCCGGGCGCATTCATCGATATCCGCTTCAGCGTGGACACCCTGCAGCAGAACGACCGACTGTATCAGACCTGTTTCCCGAATGGCACGCGCCTCTTCCAGGCAAGCCACTGCGTATTTCGGCGCCAGGCTATCCAGCGCCGAAGCCACCGGCCCGATGCCGTGTCCATAGCCATCGGCTTTCACCACGGCCATCACCCTGGCCCCGCCTGCCCGCCGCTGGGCGGTCTGGAAGTTCCGGCGCAAGGCGTCCAGATCGATCCTGGCAATCGTACTGCGGGGCATCAATACTCCCCGCCGTAGTCGCTGTAATCGCCGTGGGCCAGATCTTCAAATTTCGTGTACTTGCCGATAAACGCAAGTCGGATAGTGCCGATGGGGCCGTTCCGCTGCTTACCAATAATGATCTCGGCAATGCCCTTGTCCGGGGTGTCCTCGTTGTAGACTTCATCCCGGTACACAAACATGATGACGTCGGCGTCCTGCTCGATGGCGCCGGATTCCCGCAAATCCGAGTTCACCGGGCGCTTGTTCGGCCGCTGCTCAAGACTCCGGTTAAGCTGGGACAGGGCCACCACCGGGCAACTCAACTCTTTGGCGATACCCTTCAGTGACCGGGAAATTTCCGAGATCTCAGCGGTCCGACCCTCGGTGTTGCCGGGCACCCGCATAAGCTGCAGGTAGTCGACCATGATCAGGCCAATCTTGCCGTCGTTTTCCCGGGCAATACGGCGCGCCCGGGAACGCATCTCGGTGGGGCTCAGGCCCGGCGTATCGTCGATATAAAGCGGCTTGTCTTTCAGAAGGCTCACAGCCGACGTCAGCCGGGGCCAGTCGTCTTCTTCCAGCTTGCCGCCGCGAACCTTGGTCTGGTCAATGCGCCCGAGCGACGAGAGCATACGCATGGCAAGGGCATCCGCCGGCATCTCCATACTGAACACCAGAACCGGCGTGCCGGTGCTGATCAGGGCGTTCTCGACAATATTCATCGCAAAGGTCGTCTTACCCATGGAGGGGCGACCCGCCACGATGATCAGGTCCGAGGGCTGCATGCCCGAGGTCTGCTCATCCAGATCCTTGAAGCCGGTGGTCAGGCCAGTGGTCTGCTCACCCGACTCAAACAGTTCCTCAATCCGGCTCAGAGTCTTGGCCAGAATGGGGTTGATGGCCTGCGGCCCGGAACCCTCCTTGACCCGCGCTTCGGCAATCTGGAAAACGCTGCGCTCAGCCTCATCCAGAATCTCATTGCTGTTTCGCCCGAGTGGATTAAAGGCCGAATCAGAAATCTTGCCGGACACCTCCACCAGTTGGCGCAGAATGGAGCGTTCCCGAACGATATCGGCGTAGGCACGAATGTTTGCGGCGCCCGGGGTTTTCTCGGCCAGCTCGGCCAGATAGGACAAACCACCGGCATCTTCGATATCACCGGCCCGCTCGAGGAATTCCGCAAGGGTTACCACATCCAGCGGCTCACTCTCACTGGCAAGGCGCTCCACAGCGCCAAAGATCAGCCGGTGGTCCTGTCGGTAAAAATCGGCGGCCGAAATCACTTCGGAGATCTCGTCAAACCGGCGATTGTCCAGCATCAGGCCGCCCAGGACTGCCTGCTCTGCTTCGACAGAATGAGGGGGAACCTTGATCCGGCTGGTTTCGAGATCGGTACTCGCGGGCTTCAGATTGGGCTTGGCCATGAACACATCTTCAGTTGCACATCATAACCACGACAGTTTAAGCGACCTGCCGAAGCAATGGGAGGGGGTTACAGGGTCTTAACAGCATACCAGAAAGCAACAGGCCCGAAAGCCGCGAGATGCGGTTCGGGCCTGTCAGGTTGGCCGGCACCAGCCTCTAAAGAGGCAGTGGGGCCACCAGCGTATTACCAGAGCCGGGGCAACCCCAGCACCGTTTCCAGAGAAAACGGCTTACTCGGCAACAACCGCCAGCTTGACGTTAACTTCAACGTCGGAGTGCAGCTGAAGCTCGATCTCGTACTCGCCAGTCACCCGGATCGGGCCTTCCGGCAGACGAACTTCGCTCTTCTCTACTTCGGTACCACCGGCAGTGATCGCGTCAGCGATGTCGCGCACACCGATAGAACCGAACAGCTTGCCTTCTTCACCGGCCTTGGAGCTGATGGTGAAAGCGGCACCCTCGAGGGCCTCGGCGCGGGCCTGGGCAGCAGACAGCTTCTCAGCAGCTGCTTTCTCAAGCTCGGCACGACGCTCTTCGAACGCCTTCAGGTTTGCTTCGGTGGCAGGTACAGCCTTGCCATAAGGAAGCAGGAAATTACGACCGTAACCGGCCTTAACCTTTACCTTGTCACCCAGGGAGCCAAGGTTTGCAACTTTCTCGAGCAGAATAACTTCCATCTCGTTAACCTCTTCGTGCTTTATTCAGCCGGCCCGGCAGGGCTTATACGCCTCCGGATATCCAGCCAGCTATCCACAAAAGCCAGAACCACTAACAGAATCATCAGGCTTGGGCCCAAAAGGATCAGCGCTACATAAAACATCGCCAACCAGTTCCCACTGAGCTTTTTCAAACCAACAACGCCGTGCACCAGTGCCAGGCTGGCCAGGAACAGCGGTGTTCCCGCAGCCCAGGCAAGCAACATGGAATTCAGCCCGAGGATCGGACCAACCACCATGGTCACTGCACACAACACCGCAATCGGCGCCGACAGCCGCAGGCTATGGAATTCCTTGCGGAACCCACCGGGGTTATAAAGCCCCGCCTGCCAGGACCGCGCCAGCATGGTCATGCCCACACCCGTTGCCAGGTAGGTGCCGGCCATACTCGCGTTCATCGTGTCCCGGATAACCCTGTCGAGGTCATCGCCGAGACTCTGCGCGATTTCGGCATTGTACTGTTGGTAAAAGCTCACCCCGGCCTGGACCAGATCATCCAGCAAGCCCGGGTAGACCACAGGCAACATCAGGCCTGTGACGATTGCGAGAAAACTTCCCGCAAGCAGGGCCTTTTCCCAGGACTGCGTGGTTCTGATCAGCGACGCCATGAGCATCACCTGGAGCAATACAGCCAGAGCGGTCGGGTCCTGCCCGAAAATGCTCCAGCCAAGCGCCGGAAGTAATGCCCAGAGCCCGATATTGAGCCCCTGGCTGATACCAAGCCTGAGAATAACCAGGCCGACAACGGCTGCGCCAATCCAGAACAACAAGGGCACTGCAGTCGTGACTGCTGCTACCCCGCCGGCCTGGAAGGGACCGCGCATTACATACTGTGCAAGTGCACGCATGGTCCCAAGTCCTGTGTTTCTGTTACTTAGTTATCGTGGCTGTCCGAGTACGGCAGCAGTGCCAGGTAGCGGGCACGCTTGATAGCGGTAGCCAGCTGACGCTGATAACGTGCTTTGGTGCCGGTGATGCGGCTGGGCACGATTTTGCCGGTTTCAGTGATGTAGCCTTTCAGGGTGTCCAGATCTTTGTAATCGATCTCCTTAACACCCTCTGCCGTGAAGCGGCAGAACTTACGACGTCTGAAAAAACGAGCCATAACTTAACTCCTCAACTCCGGTTAATTACTCTTCTTCGTCCTGGGTTTCAGCACGCTGACGTGGCTCGTCAGATTCGGCTGAACGACGCGGGCGATCATCGCCGCCACGACGGTCTTCACGGGACTCGGAAGCTTTCATCGGGGACAGGTCTGTATCCGCACCATCACGGCGCAGGATCATGTCGCGGATGATTGCATCGTTGAAACGGAAGTTGTGAGTCAGCTCGTCCATCGCGGCCTGTGAACATTCAACGTTCATCAGTACGTAGTGAGCCTTGTGAATCTTGTTGATCGGGTATGCCAGGTGACGACGGCCCCAATCTTCCAGGCGATGTACCTTGCCGCCATCTTCAGTGATGACGCCGGTATAACGCTCGATCATCGCGGGCACCTGCTCGCTCTGATCCGGATGTACCATAAAAACGATTTCGTAGTGACGCATGAGTTCTCCCTACGGTTTAAACAGCTTCCTTTTTACCGGTACGGCGTTGAACCCGCGACCGACAAACATGAAAGCAAGGAGTTGACAGCTGCTGCTGCCGGTTTCTTTTTGCTTTATCAATAAGGCTTTACAAGAAAGGCTTGATCAAAAGCTTGGCCCGGCATTGCCTGCAATCAGGCAATACAAAACCACCCCTTAAAAAAGGGGTCACGTATTCTAGGCGGGGAAGGCCCTGTGTGCAAGGGTTAACCAAGCCGCTGGCGCAGTGCTTCGTATAGGCAAACACCCGTAGCCACAGAGACGTTGAGGCTGTCTACGTGGCCGAGCATGGGGATATTGATCAGCTGATCGCAGTGCTCGCGGGTGAGCCGGCGCATACCCTTGCCTTCGGCGCCCATCACCAGCGCTACCGGCCCTTTGAAATCGGCTTGGTAAAGGGTGGCGTCCGCCTCACCGGCGGTGCCAATCAGCCAGACACCCTGATCCTGCAAACTGCGCAGAAAACGGGCAAGGTTGGTGACTCGCACAAAGGGCACCGTTTCGGCAGCCCCACAGGCGACTTTTCGGGCAACCGGCGTCAGTGACGCAGACTTGTCCTTGGGCACGATAACCGCCTGAACACCAACCGCATCGGCGGTGCGCATGCAGGCACCAAGATTGTGAGGATCGGTTACGCCATCAAGTACCAGCAGGAACGGCGGTTTGTCACTGGCGGCCAACTGGGCCAGCAGATCATCTTCGGTCCATTCCCGGCTTTCACTGACAGCCGCCACAACACCCTGATGGACACCGGACACCCGCTCATCAAGCTCCTTCCGGTGCACAACCTTCCATTTCACCCCAAGGCTGTCCAGGGTATCGGTAATGCTCTTGACCCGTTTATCCTGCCGGCCGGTCTGGATCCAGACCTGCTGAAGACGCTCAGGCTCGCGCTTGAGGACAGCCTCAACCGCGTGCCAGCCAAACACAAACTCTCCGGACACTGGTTCTGATTCCTGTTACTTGCCTGATTTTCGCGGCTTGGCTTTCTTGTCGTCTTTGCCAGCGCCACTGCCCTTCTTGCCTTTTTTCAGGGCAAGTTTCGCAGCCTTTGCAACCAGCTCATCTCTGGCAGATGGCGTTTCGTTATCATCGAAGGCCTCAGGCCCCTTTTTCTTCGATGACGCCGACGCCGGGCGCTTTCTCGGGCGCTTCAGGCCAGGCTCGCCGGGTGACGCACTCTTCTGGCCAGGCTTGGTTCTGCCGGGCGGCTTGCCACCTTTGCCGGGGCCGCGCTTGCCCTTTCCTCGCTCGCCTTTATCTGGAACCTTGAGCGCGTCGCGATCTGCCTGTCGATGCACGGGCTCGCTGATCAGCTCCAGGTCGATCTTGCGATCTTCCATCCCAACCCGAACGACCTTCACACGAACCTCATCACCAAGCCGGAAGCTCATTGCCGTGCGCTCACCGATGAGGCGATGCTTGGCTGAATCGTGATGGAAGAAGTCACCGCTGAGCGTCGACACGTGCACCAGCCCCTCTATGTAGACGCCAGAAAGCTCCACAAAGAAACCGAAGGGCACAACGGACGCAATGACACCGTCGTACTCCTCACCGACATGATCACTGAGGTACTCACACTTCAGCCAGGCCATGACGTCACGGGTGGCATCATCGGCACGGCGCTCTGCCATCGAGGTGTGCTCACCCAACTGCTCCATCCGGGCCATATCGTAAGGATATTCGGCAAGCTCGGGATCCGGCTTCGGTGGCGGAACCACATCCTTGGAAGGCTGCCCGCCGTGAATAACCGACTTGATGGCCCGATGATTAATGAGGTCCGGATAACGCCGGATCGGCGACGTAAAGTGGGCGTAACCCGCGTAGCCAAGGCCAAAATGGCCACCCTCTTCCGGACTGTAGACGGCCTGGCTGAGCGAACGCAGCATAACCGTCTGTATCACATTGGCATCCGAGCGGTCCTTGATACTGTTCAGCAGCTCCTGATAGTCCGCAGACGTGGGGCTATCGCCACCACCCAATTGCAGACCCAGCTCACCCAGGAACAGCCGCACTGCATTAAGTCGCTCTTCTGACGGGCCATCATGGACCCGGTAGAGTGCCGGCAGTTTGTGTTTTTTCAGGAATCGCGCTGTGGCAACGTTCGCACACAGCATGCATTCCTCGATGATCTTGTGGGCGTCGTTGCGCTGCACCGGAACGATCTCTTCTATCTTCCGGTCGGCGTCAAACACAATCTTGGTTTCGGTGGTTTCGAAGTCAATTGCACCACGCTCGGTACGGGCCTTGCGCAACAACTGGTAGAGGCCATAAAGATTGTGCAACTGCGGGAGCACGTTGGCGTATTGCTCACACAGCTTGTAGCCCTGTTCGGTGTCCGGGTGCTCCAGCATGGTGCTTACCTTGTTATAGGTAAGCCGAGCATGACTGAACATGACCGCTTGATAAAAACTGTAGCTGCTGATATTGCCAGCGGCGCTGATGGTCATATCGGCCACCATGCAGAGGCGGTCGACCCCCGGGTTCAGCGAACACAGGCCGTTGGACAGCTTTTCCGGCAGCATTGGCACAACGTGATCCGGGAAATAAACCGAGGTACTGCGGTTTACCGCCTCTTCGTCCAGTGGTGTACCCGGACGGACGTAGTGGGAAACATCGGCAATCGCGACCAGCAGACGATAGCCACCACGGGGCCTTGGCTCGCAATACACGGCATCATCAAAATCCCGTGCCGTCTCGTCGTCGATCGTTACCAGCCTGAGATTGCGGATATCCTTCCGGTTGACCTTGTCTTTTTCTGTGACTTCTTCCGGAATTGCGGCTGTTTGCTCACCCACGGCGGGTGGCCAGCTATGGGGAATGTCGTAGGAACGAATGGCAACGTCAATCTCCATTCCCGGCGCCATATGCTCTCCCAGCACCTCAACAACCTTGCCCAATGGCTGGGTGCGTACGGTAGGCTGACGAACAATATCCACCACCACGTACTGGCCATGACGGGCGTTGCCGCAATTTTCCTGGGGAATGAGCACCTCATGGTTGATCCGCGCATTTTCCGGAACCACGAAGCTGATACCGCTCTCCTGGAAAAAACGCCCTACTGTCTGGCTGGTCCGGTATTCAAGAACCTCGACAATCACACCCTCACGTCGACCGCGGTCATCCACCCGATCTACCCGGGCAGCCACCCGGTCACCGTGAAACACCTGACGCATCTGGCGGGCTGTAAGGAACAGGTCGGAACCGCCATCGTCCGGCACCAGAAACCCGAAGCCATCCTTGTGTCCGATCACGCGACCGGTAACCAGATCCGCTTCTTCAATGGGCAGGTAGGCGCCACGGCGATTGCAGATCAGTTGTCCATCCCGGCACATGGCGATCAAACGCCGCCGAAGGGCTTCAATACCCTCTTCCGAAGACTGACCAAGCTCGGAACACAATGTTTCATGTGTTGCGGGAGCCCCGCGATCCTTGAGATGCGAGAGGATAAATTCCCGGCTTTGAATAGGATTATCGTATTTTTGGGCCTCACGGCTGGCGTGAGGATCCCGGTCGTTTTTCTTCCTGGAAACCATTCGGATCCTTGTCCTGAGGCTGCACCAACGCGGCACAGTATAGATTCGTTTGCAACGAGTATAACGTTGGGATGGAGGTCCTGCCTATCAACCTGCCCGGAATAGGCATAAATACCTGCCATTCTTTTTGCGAAAAAATGTTTGACAGCCCAGGCCGGAATTATTAAAGTACGCGCCATCGGTTGAGGCACACACCTCAACGTTGGCAGAAACGTTTAGTTTTCAACAAGCTAAGGTTCTGCAAATCACCTGCCGAGGTGGTGAAATTGGTAGACACGCTAGCTTCAGGTGCTAGTGGGGGCAACCCCGTGGAGGTTCAAGTCCTCTCCTCGGCACCATTTCCTCCCTCAGGAAGTGGTTAATTGGCCAACCGGCCACATGTTGACTTCCTTTGAAGCACAGCCAACTCCTGTAATCCCTTGCACGCGCTCCCTGCAGCCAGAAAAGAATCCGGCTCAATAGTACCTATTCCAGCAGTTCAACCAGATACCCAGACAAACGCTGGTAGCTATACTCCACCCGCGCATACGCGGAGCTGGGAATGCCCTCGAACTCGCGGCCACAGTCACCGCCCGCACTGTATCGTGTCAGGTAGGCATCACGAATAAGATTCGGTTGTTCAGCAACGAAGCCCGGCCCGCCTGCTGTCGGGTAATTCATCACCCACTCGAAACTGCCATCCCCGGTTACCCTGTCTAGCCCAAGACGATCGGGATCAAGGAATCCGTATCGCAGCAGTCGAAGATCCGGTTGCTCCGGGCCGGAAAACTCCCTGCGGTCGAATTCCAGGACGGTATCGGTAAAACCCTCGGGCTGAGGGTCGTAGCCCGAAAACTGGTAAGACTGAACGCCAGTGACAACCTGATTCGCGCCCACGGCATCCTCTTGCGGGGTACAGTTACTGATGCCGACCGCAAACGTCACGGCCTCCACCTCACTGCCCTGCTCTGAAAGCCGATAACCCGGAAATACAGAAGACGAATTCGCCATGTCCGGAACCAGCGTGCGGGTCTTGCCGGCGCCATACTCTGCAACCAGCTCGGCCAGCTCACCACTGTCCTTTGTCCAGCTGTATGTTACCTCGGGGTTACCGCCGAGTTCAGTCGAGCCTGCTGAAATCCCGCGATACTGATGGCAGGTGGTACTGGTTTCGAAATAGGCACGGCGGTTGTCCCAGTCGAAAATCAGACGCTCATCCGTTCCGTCTTCATCGAAATTCAAGCGGCTCTGCTCCGACAGTGCGGCAGAGGGTAGCCACTGGGTGTGCAGGTTCGCCATATAACCATTTACACCAATCAGGCGCGCCAACTCCGGCATGGACGGTGACAGACAGCCATTCGCCGAGACGGATAGCAGACGCCCGCTCTCACTGTAATCGAAGGCCAGCTCGGCGGAGATCTGCAGGCCCGAACGATTGGCAGGCAGGGTGTCCTGGTTGGAAGGCTCGGCGTATACCTTCTGGCCGGTGAGCAGCACGGGATCGCTCAATTCCACATCCACTTCGGGCAGGGCCAGGGCGTCGGCATCGACATTGGCAAAGTCACCCTGAGCAGCAGTATCGACCACCGCAATAACGTCCGCGGCATTCTGAATCAGAGAGACGCCCAGCAGAAACGCCGCTTCCCTGCTCAGGAATCGCTCCGTGCCGTCACTGTTCTCTGCTGCCAGCAGGTCGTTGTAGGCCTCGGGGATCTGACTGGCCATGAATCTTGCCAATGCCCTGGCGTAGGCGTGTGAGCGGTCGTCCTGGGCGAGAATGTAATCCCGCACCAGATTCAGGTCCGCCAGGCTGGCAGCAACGCCAGATGGCGTTTCCAGGAACGAACCCAGCCCGACAACACCCCGATAACGGGCCAGTGTTGTCATTGGCGTGATATTGCGGACACCGGGAGGCGCCGACATCAGATAGGCGTTGGCCACCGGCACCTCGCCGTTGTGTGTTTCCTCAAGGGTTTTACCCGGCAGGGCGACTGCATGTAATGGATAGTCCCTGGGATCCAGGTCCGGGCCCACGGAAGGGGGTAGAACCAACTCCGAGATGTCGATTGTGAAACGGCCACCGGTACCGCTCATTGCCGTGGGCTCACCCGAGGCAAGGGTGACTTCTGCCCCGTTATCCAGTTCGATGACCAGGGGCCCCGGCGTAAACTGGCTGTCGCCATCCATATCCAGCCAGACCCGGGCGTTGTTCAGGTATCCGTCGATAACCTTGCCGGTATAGGGCGCCGGCTCACTGTACTCCACACCATCAAAATCCCGCCCGTCCACGGGCAGTTCATCGGATTCCTCGCCGCAACCGGCCAGAGCGAGGTAGAGAACAGACACAGAGAAACCTATCAGGCGTTTCATCGCGGCAACCGTTTATCCTTGTTAGAGGTTGTGCCGCTACTTTAGGGGATGTGGTGATCGGAGACCTTGATAGGTTTGGCAATTTGTAAAGTTTGGTAACCAGACGGGAAACTCTTCACGACGAACAGCTGTAATGGGAAAACCCGCCGAGATCGAACAGCTCGAAAGGCTTCAGACGGTTGTAGCGATGCTCAACCCCATCCGATTGCTCGTCATAGGGTTGATTCAATACTTTTTGCAGCTCCCTCAGTGGCAGATAATCACCGTCAGCAGCTTGCTGATAGGCCGGAACCACGAACCACTCGCGCATGGTGTATTTCGGGTTCACGAGTTTCATGTCCCGGGAGAGCTCCTCGCGGAGCCGGGAACCGTTGCCCGCTCCGTCGATTCCAATCTGGCATTTCCACTTGGCAAGCCATTCGGACCACCGCTTGAGAAGCCCTTCCGAATCAGTTCCACCTGCTTCATCCAGTGACCTGTAAAAGCTCTGCTTTAGTGGCTCAATATCGTCGGGTACCGAGGACAGCTCACGAAAGAAAATGGTGTAATCCACCGGGGTACGGGTCATCAGCATCATCAGCTCCCGGAAAAGTTCGGCGTCAAAACCTTTCAGCCCCAGTTTCGCTGACCACATCCGTTCCATTTCCGCCTGCATCACCTCCGGAAAACCCTTCTGAATCTCGTCGAGCTGAGCCAGTTCGTCTTCATGTCCATTGAGCAGTGGACGGAGGGCCGAGCAGAAACTCTTGAAGTTCTGCTCGGCGGCCGCCGGTTGATTCAGGAAAGCAAAGTGTTGTCCGCCACCGGTCCACGGTTGATAAAACGGCTCAAACACTTCGCAGAAGCCGAAAGGCCCGTAGTCCAGTGTGAAGCCGCCAGCGGCGCAGTTGTCGCTGTTGAAATTGCCCTGGCAATAGCCGACTCGGATCCAGTTTGCGACCAGCGAGGCAAGGCGGCCGCGGAACGCCTGTGCAAGCATGACAACTTTCGTGGGAGTTGCGACCGTCTGGTCAATGACCCCGCTGTACTCCCGATCAATCAGGTGCAGCACCAGCTGTTCGAGCTCTTCGATCGCTCGAGGGTGCTCCTGTTTTCTGGCCCTGCGACCAAAGAGTTCAAGCTGGCCAACCCGGATGAAGGAAGGCGCAACGCGGGTGGAAATGGCAACCGGCTCCGAAACGAGCTGGTCGGGATCCCGGGAATGTGAGCCCTCGGAGTACCAGGGACGTCGCACCCGCTCCGTTTTCGAGACATAGAGGCTCAGTGATCGCGAGGTTGGCACACCCAGGGCGTACATGTGCTCTTGCGCCAGGAATTCACGAACGCTGGAACGCAGAACGGCGCGGCCATCGCCACCGCGACAATACGGGGTCTGCCCGCCACCCTTGAGCTGCATTTCCCAGCGCCGACCGTTGAAAACGGCTTCGAGTACCGAAATGGCACGACCGTCTCCGTAGCCGTTGCCGGTCTGAAACGGGCACTGTTGGGTGTATTCGTTGCCGTAGATGGAAAGCGCGTAGCCAGAGGCCCAGCCCAGTTTTCGCATCGGCTCCGGTACAAGCGAGAGGTCGCCGGAGAACATCCGGATAAAGTCGTCGGACTGGGCCAGGCTGTCGGCAAAGCCCAGTTCGCGGAACAAATCCTCACTGTGGGCAACGTATTCAGGGGTTTCGATGGCCGTGGGCCTGACCGGCACATAATGCCCCGAAAAGACCTGCCTTGGCCGATGGTCAACACCATCAGACGTGGCGTCAGGATCAGGGGTAAGATGATCCATCAGCGAATAATCGGCCATCGGTGCAAGTTCTTCGAGGTTGGTCACCTCGAAAACGGTTTCTCGCGACAACGGCTGTTTCATCTGTGCCTCTCCTGATCAAAGGAAACGGGCAGTGCCAGCACTGCCCTCACTTGCCCTTATGACCAGCCCCCGTGGCGAGGGTTCAGAATGAACGGGCAACGATTTCCTTCATGATTTCATTGGTGCCGGCGTAGATCCGCTGCACCCTTGAGTCCGCCCAGGCCCGTGCGATCGGGTATTCCCACATGTAGCCGTAGCCGCCGTGAAGTTGAACACACTCATCCATCACTTTGCACTGCAGGTCTGTGGTGAGCTGCTTCAGCATCGCCGCGGTGGGGATGTCGAGCTTCTTGTCCAGATGCAGCTCCAGGCACCGATCGGTGAACACCCGGGCAGCGGTAATTTCCGCCTTCATTTCCGCCATCTTGAAGCGGGTATTCTGAAACGCAATCACCGGCTTTCCGAAGGCGTTGCGCTCCTTGACGTAATCCAGGGTCCACTGCCAGGCGGCTTCGGCTGCGGCAACAGCACCCAGGGCCACCTGAAGGCGCTCGGCCGCAAGCTCCTGCATCAGCTGGAAAAAGCCCTGGCCTTCGCCCGGACCGATCAGATTCTTCTCAGGTACTTTCACATCCTGGAAGAACAGCTCGGAGGTGTCCTGGGCCTTCATGCCCACCTTGTTCAGGTTCTGTCCCTTCTCGAAACCTTCCCACGCGGTTTCCACCATGAACAGGCTGATGCCTTTGGCGCCTTCCTTGGGATCGGTCTTGGCAACAACAATAACCACGTCAGCAAGCTGGCCGTTAGTGATGAAGGTCTTGGAACCGTTCAGCACGTAATGATCGCCGTTTTTCACCGCCGTCGTTTTCACGCCCTGCAGGTCCGAGCCGGCACCCGGCTCCGTCATGGCAATGGCGCCAATCATTTCGCCGCTGGCCAGTTTGGGCAGATAATGATTTTTCAGCTCGTCGGAGCCGTAGTTGAGCACGTAAGGTGCAACAATGTCAGAGTGCAGGCCCCAGCCTATGCCCGTCAAGCCGGCCCTGGCTACCTCTTCGATCAACACCGCGCTGTACCGGAAATCCGCGCCAACACCGCCAAACTCTTCCGGCAGGCATGGGCAAAGGAAGCCCAGCTCACCAGCTTTCTGCCAGAGCTCGCGGCTAACCTGGCCGTCTTTCTCCCACTGATCATGGTAAGGCGTTGCCTCCTGCTCCAGGAACTTGCGGACAGAATCGCGAAAGCCTTCAAGGTCGGCGTCGAAGAGAGTGCGTGGAATCATGGTGAACCTCGGTGAATAACCTGTGTTGTGATTGTCGTTCACCAAGTCTCTGCCCGGAGCCCGGTTTGCTCAATGATGAAAAGCATCAATCGGGCTGGCCAAAACCATCGCTTAGAGCAGCCTCAGCCCTTGCGCTTGTCCTCGGCCCGGGCTTCGCCCCATCGGGGCATCAGGTCCTGGGGCAGGTTCAGATGATCAAGGATTCGGGCAACAATAAAATCCACCAGATCCTCGAGCGACTGGGGCTTGTGATAGAAGCCGGGGCTCGCCGGCATGATGACGGCACCCATGCGGGTCAGTTTCAGCATATTCTCCAGATGCACCTCGGAGAAAGGTGCCTCCCTGGGAACCAGAATGAGCGTGCGACGCTCTTTCAGCGCAACATCTCCGGCCCGCTCAATCAGGTTGTTACTGGCACCGGTAGCCAGGGCCGAGAGCGTTCCGGTACTACAGGGGCAGACCACCAGTGGCGCTTTCTCCCCGGAGCCGGAAGCCGGCGGTGCAAACCAGTCTTCCCGACCAAACACCAGAACCTGCCCCGGTTCAGCGCCCGAGTAGGCAGACAATGTTTCCTGCATCGCCGGCGGCGTTCCCGGCAGTTTCAGATCGGTTTCCGTGGCGATCACCACCTGCGCAGCCCGGCTGACCATCACATTCACCCGGCAGCCTGCTGAGACCAGGCACTGCAACAGGCGCAGGCCATACTGGGCACCGGACGCGCCAGTGAAGGCCAGGTTAACGGTCGTTGGCCGGTTATGGTCGTTGGTCATGAATATCGCCACTTGTCAGTCAGGGGGAGTCGCCGGTTGCGCCGGATCAGCCACGGATACGCTCAAGCTCGGCAATAAGTTTACCGTGAATACCACCAAAGCCGCCGTTGCTCATGATCACAATGTGGCAGGGGCTGGGAAGATCTTCCAGGGTGCGCGCCAGCAAATCTTCCACTGTAGCCTCCACCCGGTGTCGATCGGAACCGGCATTCAGCGCCTGCCAACCGGCAATCAGTTCGGGCAGCCACTCCATGTCATTCAGGTTCGCCCACAGAACCCGGTCCGCGATTTCCGCGCTGGGCAGCAGTGTCTGCTGGTGGACGCCCTGCTTCATGGTGTTCGAGCGCGGCTCAATCAATGCCAGGATAGGCTCATCACCCACCTGGTTGCGCAAGCCCTCAAGTGTGGTGGCAATGGCCGTGGGGTGGTGGGCAAAGTCGTCGTATACGCGCACCCCGTCTATGTCCGCCAGCAACTCCATCCGCCGTTTGACGCCGGAGAACCGGCACAGGGCGGCCACCGCATGGTCTGGGGTGACGCCCACGTGGCGGGCGGCAGCAATGGCAGCAAGAGCATTGCGGACGTTATGAAGACCGGTCTGATCCCACTTCAGCGTTGCCACCGGCTGTTCGTGGTGAATCACAAGAAACCGGCTGCCATCCTCCGATAGCAGCTCGGCCCGCCAGTCCGACATGCGCGGGGTCTCGCTGCCAATGGCGGTGTCCTGGACCGGGCTCCAACAGCCCAGTGCCAGGGCATTGTCCAGGTGGCCATCCACCGCGGGACGGATAATCAGGCCCTGGGAAGGGACGGTCCGGATCAAATGATGAAACTGCCGCTCGATGGCCTCGACGTTTTCAAAGATATCGGCGTGATCAAATTCCAGATTATTCAGGATCAGGGTATGGGGGCGGTAATGGACGAACTTGGAGCGCTTGTCGAAAAAGGCGCTGTCGTACTCGTCTGCTTCGATTACAAAAAAGTCGCTGTTGCCCAGACGCGCCGACACGGGAAAGTCCCGGGGAACACCGCCAACCAGGTATCCCGGTTCAAACCCGGCCTGATCCAGGATCCAGAGCAGCATGGACGTGGTTGTGGTCTTGCCGTGGGTACCGGCTACCGCCATGACCCAACGGTGCCTGAGCACCTCGCGGCTCAGCCACTCGGGCCCGGACATGTAGTCGATATTGCGGTTGAGCACCGCTTCGACTTCCGGATTGCCGCGGGACATGGCGTTACCGATGAGCACCAGGTCCGGTTTCGGCTCCAGGTGATCCGGGCTATACCCTTCCATCAGACTGATACCCTGAGCCTCCAGCTGGGTGCTCATGGGTGGATAAACACCCTGATCGGAGCCTGTCACCGTATGGCCGAGCTCCCGGGCCAGAACGGCCAGGCTGCCCATGAAAGTGCCACAGATTCCGAGGATATGAATGTGCATTCGGCAACTGCCCTCTGAGTTGAAACCCGACAAGCCTCCCGTATCCGCCCCACCCCGTCAAGAGCCACGCTATCCGCAATCCTGCCCATGAAAATTGCCGTCGATTGGCGTATCATCTGCGCCATTGTCGAACCAGCAGGAGGCTCCAGCCCGAGATGGCCATCAAGAATGCATTCTACGCTCAGTCCGGCGGTGTCACCGCCGTCATCAATGCCAGTGCCTGTGGCGTCATCCAGACCGCCCGCAAGCATCCGGACAAAATCGGCAAGGTGTTTGCCGGACGCAACGGCATTATCGGGGCGCTGAAGGAAGAACTGATTGATACCAGCCTCGAGAGCGACGATGCCATCCAGGCGCTGATTCATACCCCGGGCGGCGCCTTCGGCTCCTGCCGTCACAAGCTCAAGAACATTTCCGAGAACCGGCGCGAGTACGAACGCCTTATCGAGGTGTTCCGGGCCCACGACATTGGCTACTTCTTCTACAACGGCGGTGGGGATTCACAGGACACCGCCTACAAGGTTTCCCAGATCGCCGACAAGATGGGCTACCCAATTACCTGCATCGGCGTGCCCAAGACCGTGGACAACGATCTGCCGTTCACCGACTGCTGCCCGGGCTTCGGGTCGGTTGCCAAATACATTGCCACGTCCACCCTGGAAGCCAGCCTGGACATCAAGTCCATGTGCGAAACGTCCACCAAGGTGTTCATCCTGGAAGTAATGGGTCGCCACGCCGGCTGGATTGCCGCATCCGGCGGCCTGGCAGGACAGGGCGAGGGCGAACCGCCCCACGTCATCCTGTTCCCGGAAATCCCTTTTAATCGCGACGCGTTCCTTGAGCGCGTGGATCATTGCGTGAAAGAGTATGGCTACTGTGTAGTCGTGGCCTCCGAAGGTGCCCAGTACGAAGATGGTCGCTTCCTGGCGGACGCCGGAGCCAAGGACGCGTTTGGCCACACCCAGCTGGGCGGTGTTGCTCCGGCCCTGGCCAATATGGTCAAGCAGGCCCTGGGCCACAAATACCACTGGGCCGTTGCCGACTACCTCCAGCGCAGTGCCCGCCACATTGCCTCCGCCACCGACGTGGAGCAGGCCTATGCGGTTGGCAAGGCCGCCGTGGAAATGGCACTTGAGGGAAAGCAGGCTCTGATGCCCACGATCGTCCGCGAACAGGGCAAACCTTACGTCTGGAAGATCGGTGAGGCCCCGCTGAGCGAAGTGGCAAACCAGGAGAAAAAGATGCCGATCCACTTCATCACCGACGATGGCTTTGGTATCACCCAGGACTGCCGGGACTACCTGGAACCTCTGATTGCCGGTGAGAGTTTCCCGCCATTCGATAACGGCCTGCCGCGTGTTGCCAAACTCCAGAACACGCTGACCGAGAAGAAACTGAAGACCGAGTTCCAGCTGTAACCGAACGAACAGCGTACCGGAAAGCAAAAAAAGCCTGACAGAGTAGCTCTGTCAGGCTTTTTCATTGTTCAGACACTAAACGCAGATGGTTAGCGGGCCAGCTCCGATTGCTGGTCGCGCATGTAGGCGTAGAACTGATCAAACCCACCCACGTATTGGTTGCCCACCAGGATCTGCGGCACGGTATAAACCGGCCGGCCAATCTTGTCCGCGATATCCTGCTTGCTCATGCCCTTCTCGATCATATCGACCCAGACGTAGGGAATGTTCCTGGCCTCACACAGGCGCTTTGCCTGAACGCAGAAACCACAACTCGAGCGGCCATAAATCGTGACCTGCTCCATAAACACCTCCCTAAAGTCTCTGGCTGTATGTTTCGGGACTGAAATCCTATGGCTGAATGATGGCACGGCGCACGCTAATTTAAAATTGATGCTTTGAATCGCCACCATAGTAGCCGCCCATCATGTCCTCAGGCGACCGAGCTCCCGCTCCAGAACCTGCACTTCATTGTCCAGGGCCTGACCACTGCCTTTGACGCGACCAGCAAGTTCCCGGAGATCGTTGGCGGCGTCACCGATATGAGTGAGGTTGCGATTGATTTCCTCGCTCACCGAGCTTTGCTCTTCCGCTGCGGTCGCCACCTGGGTCACGTGTTCGACAATGGTTCCGATCCGCTCGACAACCGTGGCCAGGGAATGGGCCGCCTCCTGGGTGCCATCCACCGCCGAGGTGGCGCGATCAACACCGCTCTGGATCACCGAAACCGCCCCGTTCACATCCTGCTTGAGACCGTCGATCATGGTGCTGATTTCATCGGTGGATTCCCGCGTCCGGGAGGCAAGGGTTCGGACCTCATCGGCGACAACGGCAAAGCCGCGCCCCTGCTCACCGGCCCTTGCCGCCTCGATGGCGGCGTTAAGCGCCAGCAGGTTGGTCTGTTCTGCGACGCCACGGATGACATCCAGGATCCGGTTGATGTCCTCACTGCGATTGGCCACCTGGCCGATCGCAGTGCTGGCCTCGCCCATATCATTGGCCACCGCGCTCACGCCGTTGACTGCGGACGACAAGGTGTCCTGGGTAAAGCGGATGCCGTCCTGGGCCATCCGGGCGTTGTCCGCCGCCTCGCCGGCAAATCCCGCGACCTCACCGGCAGCGACAGACATTTCGTTCATGGCGGTCACCACGCTGTCGATGTCCTGATGTTGCCTGCCGGTCTGCTCATCAGTCTCAACCGCAATACTTCCGACATCCCTGGCCTGTTCGCGGACCTTGGCGTTTACATCCTTCAGGTCGTTGATCATCTCTCTCAGCCTCGCCAGGAAGGCATTGAATCCGCCAGCCAGCTCGATCAGCTCGGCGTGGGTGTCGATTTCCAGCTCACGGGTGAGGTCCCCCTCGGCACTGGCCAGGTTCTTCATGCGATCCCGGATCTCATCCAGCGGGCGGGTCACCGAGCGGACCAGGAGAACAAGGGCAACAACAGCGAGAACCACGACACCGATGCCTACCAGGGTCTGGCGGGTCGCGGTCGTGGCCACTTCGTCTGACAGCAGGCCCGTGATTTCGGAAACGCTGGCAAGCGCGGCATCTCTTGGCAGTTCAATCAACAACGACCACTCGGCATCGGGCAGGCTGATTTCGACGGGATAGGCCACGGCCAGGGTCTGGCCGTCATCGAAGGTCCCCTCACCCTGATGCAGTCCTGAGAAGGTATCGCCATGCTCCGGCAAAGCTTCCGGGAGGGGCCGACCAAGATGAGCCTCATAATGACTGGATGCCGCGATAAGACCCTGCTCGCTGATCAGCGTGACCCGGGACTTGCCGTCAAACAGTTCCTTGCTGACACCGGAAATGGTTCTTTGCAGTGTCGAGAGATTGATATCGACGCCCACCACGCCGGCGAATGCTCCGTCGTCCAGAATCGGCACCACCAGGCTGGTCATCAGCTCGGAATAGCCCTCACTGATTTCGTAATCATAGGGCTCCATGATGCAGGGTGCCCTGGTGTCCCGCGAGCACAGATACCACTCGGCTTCCCGAATCCCGAATTCGTTCAGGCTATCCAGATACTTCGTAGCCGGGTCCTCGGTGCGGCTAAAGTGAACCTTGCCCTCCGGATCCCGGTAGTAATAGATTTCCAGGGTACCCTCGTCACTGCTGTGCTCCTCAACACCACCGGTGAAATAGCGATCCTGCCCGTCATAGCCATCCGGCTCGAACTGGGCGTATATTGAACTCAGACTTTTCTGCTCCTCAAGCACGGCGCCAACAGTCTCCTGCAGGGCCGTCCTGCTGATTCGACCGGAACTGTCGGACTGAATATTGCGGGTAATGACATTGCGGACGACTTCCGGGGTCCGAAAGGCAGTTGCAAACTGACCACTGACTAGCTCGCCGAACTTGCCAGCGGTTGCGCTGAGCTGATCCATTACAATGCCCTGCACCGTATCCCGGGTCTCGACACTCAACCTCTTCTCCATGGCTCCGAGAGACAGCTGGGCAGTCACCACGATACTGATGCCCATTATCAGAAGCAGGGACACAACGAGGGCGTAGAGCTTGAAGCGGAGCGATAACTGTTTCATGGTGAAGGCGGACCTGCGGGGAGTTGGAGGTTCAATCTATTTTAGAGCACGGAGGGGCCGGTGGCCTACCTGACGCTATTTCTGACCGCGTTCGCCGCTGCCACGCTGCTGCCCGCTTACTCGGAAGTTCTGCTGGGCACGCTGATAACACAGGGTTACTCCTGGTGGTGGCTGTGGTTCTGGGCCACACTGGGTAACACGCTGGGCTCGGTCGTTAATGGAGTTATCGGCCGGCAGGTAGATCGCTTTAAACATAAACGCTGGTTTCCGATCAGCGAGATGCAATTGCACAAGGCGAGGAACCGCTTTAACCGATATGGCCAATGGTCTCTGCTGATGGGCTGGCTGCCTCTGGGCGGCGACGCGCTGACCCTGGTTGGCGGGATCATGCGCGTGCCGTGGCTCAATTTTGTGATACTGGTAGGAATTGGCAAGGGTGCCCGCTACGCCTTTGTGCTCTGGCTCGTCGCGGAGGCGTCCGGTGCATCGTCACCTTCACCGTAGAGGTATTTTCGAAGCAGCGGCTCGCCGTTAAATTCGGAATTCAGAACCGCAACGAAGGTGTAGACCCCGATCAGTTTACGGTTAAGGAACACGAACTCCTTCGGGGGCACCCGGAAATAGCGACTGATCGCCGACCGGGCCGCCTGACGCGCCACCCGGGACGGCAGTTCACTCTGTTTCCAACGATACTGGCCGTGGCTGTTCACTGCATAGTCCGGCCAGGAATCCTTGTCGCTGGAAAGCGGTTCAAGCACCGACATACAGACCTGGCCAAACTTCTCCAGTACCTCCTCCGGCCATTCGGTGCTCATGAAACGCAGCTTCACGCCACCATCGATTACCGCATCGAGATCGTTCTCGTAGGATGCCCTGATCATCTGGATGACCGGTTTGAGAAACTCGTCCGAGTAGGACTGCACGGCGCCGAAATCGAGGAGGACGATACGGTCGTACCCCGGGTCATCCCCTTTCTCCCCGGCAATCCGGATGCGGTAGTTGCCGAAGTTAGGATCGGTCTGTATTTCGCCCCAGATGAACAACTCCCGGAAAAACAGCTCCAGGGCGGCCTTGCCAAGGGCACTGCGACGTTCCAGCGGGAGGTCCCTCACCGACTGGGAACTGACCGAATGCCCGTGTTCGTAGGTTGAACAAATAACGTGCTCGGTTGAAAACTCCGGCAGGACCCTGGGCACAATGAACCTCGGATCCGATGCCAGCATGTTGCGGAATTTCTCGGTGGTCTTCGCCTCAAGGCGATAGTCCACCTCCCGATGCATCATCTGCCGGACTTCCTCCAGCCAGTCATTGAACTCGGGGCCAAAACTGACCAGCCTGGCCACTCGCAGCAACTGGGCGACAGCATTCAGGTCGCTGTCTACCGCGTCGGCAACGCCCGGGTATTGCACCTTCAGCACCAGCTCCAGGCCGTCACTGCGGCGCCAGGCCCGGTGGACCTGCCCCAGCGACGCAGCGCCAATAGGCTCGGGCTCTACATCCAGTTGCGCCAGACGCTCCGCGCCCAGCTCGTCTTTCAGCACACGCTCGATAGCCGGCCATTCCAGAGAAGTGGTCTGATCTTCCAGGGTGTGGAGCGCTTCGGTGACTTCCTCGGGCAAAAAATGCTCGCCGTACAGAGCCATAACCTGGCCAATCTTGACCACGCTGCCCTTTAACTTGCCCAGTTCATCCACCAGGAACCGGGCCTGGCTCGAAAGCATGGCGCGGTGACGTTTTTCCCGGTTTTCCCGAGTGCTGAACCAGTTGGTTGCCATGTGTGAAGCCATACGGGTACCGGCAAACAACCCGGCACGGGTCAGACTCAGCCTGCGCTCGAAACTGCCTGTCTTGATGCGGGAAACCGAATTTCCTGAACGTCTGGAAGACATAGTGACCTGTTCGGATCAGAGAATTTCACCACGTTTGGCGGCTTACACCATTATACGGATAGTCAGGGGAGCTGACCTAACCGAGTCGACCGGCCTGCCGCGGCCACGGGGCCAATGCGCCAGCCCCGTTGCCGGTTTACACCTGCACAACCGGATCGTTTACGTTTCGACACAGTTTCCGCCGGGAAACCGGTCTAGTATTTCTAGATACGTAAGGTCCAACAACGACTATCACAACAACAAGATCTGAAAATGCCGCAAACAGCAAGAAAAACGCCGGATACGGAGCTGTCGCAGTTCCGGGTCAAGGGCGAGATTCCTGTCCCGATCCTGATCAACTGGCTGACTGCTGTTGCCGTACCCCTGCTCTGTTTCTTTGCCTGGCGCTCCAGCCTGCAGAACGACCCGATCACGCCGCCACTACTGGTTGGCTTCGCCGTTCTTCTTGCCGTCAACTCTGTGAGCTACCTGCTCTTCGGTAACAAGACCCTGCAGCGTCGCGGCTTCATAACCCTGATTACGGTGCTGTTCACCTACCTGGCTATCAACGCGGTAGAGGACGGTTCCGCCATTATCTGGTTGTTTGCCTACCCGCCCATCATTTTTTACATCAGCGAATCCCGGGTTGGGTTGCTCGCCTGCTGTGGCGGGTTCGCCGCCGTCATCTTCCTGTTCAGCCCACTGGGGGATTTCCTGTTCGATCCGCCGCACAGCACCAGTTTCAGAATCACCATGATAGCGGTGCTGGGTTTTGAAATGGTCACCTGTTACATCCTTGACCAGAGCCGTCGACGCAGCAAGCTGGGGTTGCTGAAGCTGGCCGCGGAATTCGAGTATGCCGCCAAGCACGATGCCCTGACCGGCCTGGCCAATCGCCGCGAAGCGCTTGAGCAACTGGACATCGAGTATCAGCGCTATCTTCGCAATGCCCGGCCCTTTTCGGTGCTGCTGATGGACATTGACCTGTTCAAGAGCGTTAACGACAACTATGGGCACCATGTGGGTGACGAATTGATCATTCTGGTGGCCAGGACCCTTCGGGAACAATGCCGCAAAGTTGATACGCTGGCCCGATGGGGCGGTGAGGAGTACCTGGTTCTGCTGCCCGAAACCAATACCGGGGAGGCGCTGGCATCCGCAAACCGGATCCGTGAAGCTTTTGCCGCCAGATCCGTAAGCACGGAGAAGGGCCCGATTCAGGCAACCATCAGTGTGGGGGTGGCGTCGATCCGTGGCTCGGAATCCATCGATCGCCTGCTGCAGCGGTCAGACGAAGCCCTGTATCGGGCGAAATCCGAGGGACGTAACCGCGCATGCGGTTACGAGAATGAAGCCGCGGCCTGAGCTACCAGCCCTCGCGGAAATCGACATCGTGGTGGGCCAGGCCACTGACCAGCTGCTGCGACAACCGCTGCTGCACGTCAGCCAGTGTCACACCGGGAACAAAGTCGCGAACCTGACACATGGCCATTCCGGCATAGCCGCAGGGGTTTATGCGCTGAAAAGGCTCCATGTCCATATCCACATTCAGCGCCAGGCCATGAAAGGAACAACCCCGGCGAACCCTCAGTCCGAGCGAGGCAATCTTGGCGTCGCCCACGTAAACGCCCGGGGCGTCCGGTCTCGGAGCGGCCTCAACGCCCAATTCTGCAAGCGTGCGGACGATGGCCTGTTCGATCTCGTCCACCAGAGAACGTACACCAAGTTTTTTGCGAGTCAGATTGATCATCAGGTAAATCACGAGCTGGCCGGGACCGTGGTAGGTCACCTGCCCGCCCCGATCCACCGGGATCACCGGGATGTCGCCCGGGGCAAGAATATGTTCGGCCTTCCCCGCCTGGCCCTGGGTATAAACCCGCGGATGCTGCAAACACCAGAGTTCATCCGCCACACTGTCATCGCGGTCGGCGGTGAAGGCCTTCATGGCCTCCCAGGTTTCCAGATAGGGCTGCGCACCCAGGGATCGGACAATCAGGTCAGGCATCGGGCTCAGAGCACCATGTGTACGCGGCCACTGGCCTTGAGATCCTCGAACAGGGCCTTCAGCTGCGCCTCACCCGTGGCCACAATCTTCAGTTGAACCGAGGAAAAACGGCCTTTGCTGCTGTCGTTAACGGTGATGTCGGTCTCGCTGATTCCGGGGGCATGCTGCTCCACAACCTCGACCACGAACTCGGTGAAATCCGGGGCCGCATTGCCAATCACCTTGATCACATAGTCGCAAGGAAACTCAATTTTTGGTGCTTTCGGCTCACTCATGCCGTTTTACTCCCCGGGATCAACATCACCCTACTGAAATAACTGAACGAAAAAGAGCTTGATGGCGTCCCAGATGCGTTTGAAAAAGCCACCTTCGGGAACCTCGGTCAGGGCCAACACCGGCTGATCAACCAGTACCTCGCCGTTATAGGAGACCTTCACCCGTCCCAGCTCGTCCCCAACTTTAATGGGTGCCTTAATCACAGAATCAAGGTCGACCGTCGATTCCAGATCGTTTCGTGAACCCCGTGGAATGGTCACGTAGACATCCTCAGTCATGCCAACGGAGAGCTGATCAGCCTGACCGCCCCAGACACGGGCTTCGATGAGCTCCTGGCCTGACCGGAACAGGCGTTCGCTCTCATAGTAGCGGAAGCCGTAGTTCAGCATTTTCTGGATTTCCTGGGCCCGTGCTTCTGAACTGTTGGTGCCCATAACCACGGCAATAAAACGGGTGTCGTTGCGTTTGGCAGAGGCAACAAGGCAATAACCCGCCTCCTCGGTATGGCCTGTTTTCAGGCCGTCGACGCTATCATCGCGCCAGAGCAGACTGTTCCGGTTCGGCTGGCGAATGTTGTTGTAGGTGAAATGTTTTTCAGCGTAGAGCGGATAGTTCTCCGGGTAATCGTTGATGATCGCGCGGGCCAGCATCGCCAGGTCATAGGCTGTTGAGAAATGCTCCGGCGAGGGCAGGCCGGTCGCGTTCACGAAATTGGTGTCTTTCATTCCCAGCAGTTGGGCCTGCTGGTTCATGATGTCAACGAAGGCTCCTTCACTGCCTGCAACGAATTCCGCCAGGGCAACAGACGCGTCGTTGCCCGACTGAATGATGACCCCCCTGAGCAGATCTTCGACCGAAACCTGGGTGCCTTCCCGAACGAAGGTGCGCGAACCTTCGGTCTTCCAGGCATTGACGCTGATGGGAACCATGTCGGACATGGCAATGCGGCCCTCATCAAGCTCACGCTCGACAATATAGGCCGTCATCATTTTGGTCAGACTGGCCGGAGGCAAACGCTCGTGGCTATTCTCCTCCATGATGATCCGTCCGCTCTTGGGATCCATCAACACGTAGGAGCTGCCGGCAATCTGCGGCGGCGACGGAATCAGCACCGACTGGGACATTGCCTTGCCTGTCAGGGCAAGCATCAGCACAAGGACAACGGAGAGAGTTCGAAAAGCAGAGTTTAAGGCCATGGGTCCATTCATTCGTCGTTAAGTGTATTTTTTTAAATATGTCGTGTTCGGCTTATTCAGTGCGTATCGGTCAGCAGGATGGACTGATCGAAACCACGGGCTTCCAGCAGGCTTTGGGTACGCCTGGCGCTGTCTTCGTCATTGAAGGGGCCCACCTGGACCCGATGGAAGCGCCCCGCGGAGGTATCCACTGCCCGAACGCGCATCGGATTCTCCAGCACCGCCCTCACCTGGCTGAGCAGTTTTTCAGCCGGATCCCGGCTGCTGAAGGACCCCAGCTGCACAAACAATGACCGGTTGGTCATGGCCATGTCGCCGCTTGCCTCCACCCGGCTTTCAGCGTATCCGGCCGGATCTCCCGGGGAATAAGGCTCGCCGGCAATGAACATGGCGCCATCCGGCCTGACGGTGATGGCAGCCACCTCTACACGGGCCGTGCCCCTGGCCTGGTACCCCAGCTTCTTGGCAGCGGCGTATGACAGGTCGATGATCCTGTCGCTGTGAAAGGGACCGCGGTCGTTGACACGGACAATCACCGAGCGACCGTTATCAAGGTTCGTTACACGTGCATAGCCGGGGATTCGCAGGGATTTGTGCGCGGCGGACATGGTGTACATGTTAAAGGTTTCGCCGTTGGAGGTCTTGTGGCCATGAAATTTCTCGCCGTACCAGCTCGCCGTACCCCGGGCGACATAACCGTCGTTGCTGTCGAGCACATGGTACTGCTTGCCCCAGACCTGGTAGGGCGATTTATTGCCCGCCCTCCTGGGGGCCTCATAAACCGGAACCGCATCGTCAAGACCGGACACATCGAAGTTACCCGAAGGGGCCCTGTCAGTTGCCAGGGTATAGCGGGACGAATGGTCCGGTTCCGGGGCCGACGCGCAGCCGCCGAGTATCAGCGACACAACCACCGACAGCAGGAGGGAGAATGAGGGCTTGCAGTTCACTGTCCGGAATTCCTCTTGACTACACTGGCCACCGATATCAGGTTCCCGGTGGTCCAGCCTCCATTGTAACGGGTTCTCCGACGGAATCACCATTACCCTGTGGCCATGGTTTGATTGACCGAATCAGGCGCCAATCATTCGCCGATGGGTATGAATCGACATCAAAACACCAAAGGCTGCCATCAGGGTGACCCCCGATGTCCCACCGTAGCTGATCAGGGGCAATGGCACACCAACGATTGGCAAAAGTCCACTTACCATCCCGACATTTACGAAGATGTAGATGAAGAACGTCATGGTGAGCGCACCCGCGAGAAGGCGGCTGAATGAATCCTGGGCCGTCGCGGCAATATACAGACACCGCAATATGATCAGGAAATACACCGTCATCAGGATCAGCATGCCCACGAACCCGAACTCTTCAGCCAGCACTGCGACGATGAAGTCGGTATGGCTCTCTGGCAGAAACTCCAGGTGCGACTGGGTTCCCTGAAGCCAGCCCTTGCCATCCACGCCACCGGAACCGATGGCGGTCTTGGACTGGATGATGTTCCAGCCGGCGCCAAGGGGGTCACTCTGAGGGTCCAGAAGCGTCAATACACGCTGTTTCTGGTATTCCCTCATGACGAAGAACCACATCAGCGGGGCCGAAACGGACACCATGGCCACGAACGCCGTGATCAGTTTCCAGCTGATGCCCGCAAAAAACACCACGAAGATACCGGCCATGCCGACCAGCAGCGAGGTCCCCAGGTCCGGCTGCTGCATGATCATGACCATGGGCACCAGAACGATCGCCAGCCCGACGGTCACATGCCGGAATCTGGGCGGCAGGAAATGCCTGGACAGATACCAGGCCGCCATCATGGGAACCACCAGCTTCATCAATTCCGATGGCTGGAAACGCGGAAGTCCCGGAATAGCCAGCCATCGTTGCGCACCCTTGGCACCAACGCCCACCAGCAGAACCGCAATCAGGGCCACAATACCGGCGCCGTAGAGCCACGGCGCCCAACGGCGAAACACCGAGGGATCCAGCTGGGCAAATACCAGCATCACGACAAACGCCACGCCCAGCCGGATGCCCTGGGCCTTGACGACCTCAAGGTTCCGATCGGCACCGCTGTAGAGTACGAACAGCCCGCCGGAAACCAGCAGGAGTAACAGCAGCAACAGGATTGGATCCAGATGCAGCGCTGTCCAGATGCTCCGGTGCCGGCCAAGAGGGTTGCTTGCGGTTGAATCCAGTAACGCCTTGAACGCCATCAGTCAGCCACCTCGCCGACACCACTGACCAATGCGCTATCCCCCTGGCCATAATCCAGCAACCAGGAGTCAAACAGCGCCCGCGCGACCGGTGCCGCGGTGCCACTGCCGCTGCCGCCGTTCTCGACAATAACGGCGACGGCAATTTTCGGGTTATCTACCGGCGCAAAACCCACGAAAAGCGCATGATCCCGAAGCCGCTCGCGGATTTCTTCCTCATCGTATTCTTCATCCTCGGCCAGACTGAAGACCTGGGCAGTTCCTGTCTTGCCTGCCATCTTGTAGGGGGCACCACGGCCAGCACCCCGGGCAGTGCCCTTCGCTCCGTGCATGACTTCAACCATGGTTTCCACCACATACTCCCAGTCGTCCGGGTTCTTCAACTTGAGCGGCTCGTGGGTTTCGGCGGGTAGGAACTCCTCGACCGGGCGATCCCCCTTGATATCTTTCAGTAACCTCGGCTCGACCCACTCGCCTCGATTGGCGATTAGGGCGGTCGCTGTCGCCAGTTGCAACGGTGTTGCCAACATGAAGCCCTGGCCGATACCCAGGTTCACGGAATCTCCCGGATACCAGGGTTCATTGCGCACTGCCCTTTTCCAGTCTCTGGAAGGAAGCAAGCCGCTCAGGGCCCCGGAGACATCAAGCGTCGCGTCTTCCCCGAAGCCAAAATGAGACAGGTAGCTGTGCATGGTATCCACGCCCATTTCGACCGCCGCCTCGTAGAAGTAGACGTCACAGGATTCGGCCACAGCGTCCTTGAGATCAACCCAGCCGTGCCCCGTCCGCTTCCAGTCGCGCCAGACCCGGCCACCCTGATTCAGTCGGAAATGCCCCGGATCCCAGATGGTGTAATCCCGGGTGGTCGCGCCACTGTCGAGGGCGGCGACCGCAAGCATGGGCTTGAGGGTTGAGCCTGGCGGGTACTGACCGCGCAAGGCACGATTAAACAGGGGCTTGTCTTTGCTGTCGCTCAATTCCCGATAATCGTTGACGCTGATACCGGTGACGAATTTGTTGGCATCAAACCCCGGCACGCTGGCCAGCGCGAGAATGCCGCCGGTATCCGGTTCTATGGCAATGATGGCGCCCCGACGACCATCAAGAAGCTCGTGGGCACGCTGTTGCAGCCTGAGATCCAGATGCAGCTGCAGATCCTCCCCGGGAACCGGGTTCTCACGTTCCAGAACCCTGAGAGTCCGGCCACGGGCATTGGTTTCTACATGCTGGTAGCCGACCTGGCCGTGGAGGATTTCCTCGTAGAACCGCTCAATGCCCGACTTGCCGATGTAGTTGGTGCCTGCGTAGTTGACCGGATCGATCCTCTGCAACTCATCCCGATTGATACGCCCGACAAATCCCAGGGCATGGGCCGTCAGCTCACTGTTGGGGTAATACCGTACCAGCTCAGCCTTGACCTCGACGCCCGGTAGCTCGTGGCGATGCACGGCGAGGCGTGCCATCTCCTGCTCATTCAGGTCATAGCGAAGGGGGATTTCCTGGAAGGGTCGGCGGGGCTCCTGAAGCCGACGCTGAAACCGTTCGCGGTCTTCCTCAGAGATCTCCAGGATCGCGTCAAGCTGCGCCAGGGTATCGTCCATGCCCTGTACCCGCTCGGGCACAAGCGTCACACTGAAAACGGGGCGGTTCTCCGCCAGCAGGGTGTTATTGCGGTCGTATACCAGCCCCCGGGGAGGAGGCACGGACTGGACCTGGACGCGATTCTTGTCTGAGAGCGTGGTGTATATCTCATGTTCCACGACCTGAAGCTGGTACATCCGGGCAATCAGGCCACCGATAGCGAGCATGACAAGCACCAGCATGACCAGGCTCCGCCGCTGGAAAAGCCGGCGTTCCGCTGCCGTATCCTTGAACTCACCCCATGGCATAACGTCCCCCTAGGCCCGGTGATACGGGTGATTGCGGGTGATCGACCAGGCCCGGTAGAGCTGCTCTGCCAGAACAATACGGACCAGGGGATGAGGCAGGGTCAGGGGCGACAGCGACCATTGCTGGTCGGCCCGTTTGCGGCAATCGTCGGCGAGGCCATCCGGGCCGCCCACCAGAAAGCTGACGTCCCGGCCATCCTGTTGCCAGTTCTCCAGCTGCGCCGCAAGCTTTTCGGTCGACCACGGCCGCCCACCAACCTCCAGCGCGATGACCCGGTCTTTCGCCCCGGTGGCCGCCAGAATGGCGTCACTTTCTCGCTGCATCAGCCTGGGGATATCGGGATTCTTGCCCCGATGGGCGACGGGGATTTCAACCAGTTCCACGGGTAGCTCCGGCGGCATGCGGCGGGCGTAATCTCCGAATCCGGTACTGACCCAGTCGGGCATTTTCTGCCCCACACAGATCAGGCGTAACCGCATGATTATTCGCTGCCCGCAACACCAAGATCCGGAGCATCACGCCAGAAGCGCTCCAGATCGTAAAATTCTCGTGTGGCAGGCATCATGACGTGAACAACCACATCGCCCAGATCCACGAGAATCCAGTCGCTGACGCCGGCACCTTCAACATTGCTCGCGCGCACGCCCTTCTCCTTCGCTTCGACCACGACGGAGTCTGCCAGGGATTTTACATGTCGGTTGGACGTTCCGGATGCCAGAACCATGAAGTCGGTGACACTGGTGCGGTCACGGACATCGATTACGCTGATGTCCTGTGCTTTCACATCTTCAAGCGCATTAATTACCAGATCTTTCAGTTGCTCTGCCTGCATAATCACCCTGTTGGACGGGCGTTTGCCGGTATGGCCGCCCGAAATGTCATATTCAGACGCGATTGTAGCACTAAAAGTTCCCGTCAGGGCATGCTCCATAGAGCCCCTGGCGGCGAATTTCTGTCCAGACCGAGTCAGGCACCAGATAGCGTGGCGAACGGCCGTCACCGATACGCTCCCGAATACCGGTCGCGGAAACATCCAGCAAGGGTGGATCCAGCTCGAGAACGCAGCCGCAGGGGCTGTCATGCAGGGCCTCCGGGCTTTCCACACCACGCTCTGCCAGTAATCGGGCCGGTTCGGAGGATGGGTCCAATGCCGGGCCCGGCCGACGGACCACAACCACATGCGCCAGACCCGGAATCTGCTGCCATTCCCGCCAGCGATCGAAGCCAGCAAATGCGTCCGTGCCAACCACCATCACCAGGGGTTCATCCGGGCCAAGCTCGGCCCGGAGTTGGCGAAGGGTATCGGCGGTGTAGGACGCTCCTTCCCGTGAGAGCTCACGGTCGTCAATCCGCAACTGGGGCTCACCGGCCACTGCCAGCCTCAACAACTCCAGGCGCTGACTGGAAGACGCCCCGGTTTGCCCCCGGTGCGGCGGAATATGACAGGGCACCAGGCTGACGTAATCCACGCCAAGACGATCGCTGATTTCCAGCGAAAGCCTGAGATGGCCATGATGCACCGGGTCGAAGGTCCCCCCATAAATGACATGCATGGGCATCAGGTCCGGATGTGCCCGTCACCGAAGACCACGTATTTCTGGGATGTGAGGCCTTCCAGCCCCACCGGTCCCCGGGCGTGGATCTTGTCAGTGGAGATGCCGATTTCGGCCCCCAGACCATACTCGAACCCATCGGCGAAGCGCGTGGAGGCATTGACCATCACCGAACTGGAATCCACCTCCGTGATGAAGCGCCGTGCCCGCGTGTAGTTCTCAGTAATGATGCTGTCGGTATGCTGGGAGCTGTAGCGGTTGATATGGGCAATGGCGCCTTCCAGGCCGTCAACCACACGCACTGCCAGGACCGGAGCCAGATATTCGGCTTCCCAGTCTGCCTCGGTAGCTTCTACCACGCCTTCGACGATGGCCCGTGTCCGCTCGCAGCCCCGCAATTCCACGCCTTTTTCAACAAAAGCCTGGGCCAGCAGAGGCAGGATATCCTCGGCGATTTCTGCATCCACCAATAGGGTTTCCATGGTGTTGCAGGTTCCGTACCGGTGGGTTTTGGCGTTGATCGCCACCTTCAGCGCCTTTTCCGGATCGGCATGGCTATCGATGTAGACATGGCAGACGCCATCAAGGTGTTTGATAACAGGCACCCGGGCATCGCGGCTGATGCGCTCGATCAGCCCCTTGCCGCCCCTGGGCACAATCACATCAACGTAGTCCGGCATGGTGATCAACTCTCCGACCGCAGCGCGGTCCGTTGTCTTGATCACCTGCACCGCATTCTCGGGCAGTCCCGCTTTCGCGAGCCCCACGGAAAGACAGCGGGCAATGGCCTGGTTGGAATGAATGGACTCTGAGCCGCCCCGGAGAATGGTCGCATTGCCCGACTTGAGGCACAGACTCGCAGCCTCGACCGTCACGTTGGGACGGGACTCGTAAATAATACCGATGACGCCTAACGGAACACGCATCTTGCCCACCTGGATACCGGAGGGCCGGTAGTTCATGTCGGTGATGGCACCGATCGGGTCTGGCAGGGAGGCCACCTGGCGCAGGCCCTCAATCATGGTATCGATTCGCTGGGGTGTCAGCTCCAGCCGGTCAAGCATCGCCGCATCCAGGCCATTTTCCCGGCCCATCTGCAGATCCTTGCCATTGGCGAGGGCCAGCTCTTCCCGGGCTGCATCCAGGGCCTCGGCCGTCGCCAGGAGCGCCTGATTACGCACGGCGGTGGTCGAACGAGCCACTCCGGTTGCCGCTGCACGGGCCTGCTGCCCAACCTCAGCCATGTACGCTGCAATATCCATTCAAATACCTTTCTGTTTTCAAGCGGAATCAGGAATCAGGGCCTAACTTTACCTTTCCCGTTTCAAGTACGCATCCCAAACAGATATTATACCGCTGCGATATGCCATACTCGGACCTATAAAGGTTCCCCGGGGACGGTTTTTCAAGGGAGTTCGGGAAAAGGAAGGACACCATGGCCCAGATGGCCGAAAAATTCCTGTTGAGCAAGTTGTCGCGAGCGGGCTTCGTGGCCCTGATCGCCATTGCGACCCTTTGCGCCGTGCTGGGCGAACCCATGGTTGCCGCAGCCGCGGCTGCCGCGGCAGGTGTTGTCATTGCCGGAAAGACGTTCCACCCCAACCGGGTCCACCAGCCCTGGCCGAGAATCCAGCAGGCTTTCTTTGTCGTGCTTCTGCTGATACTGCTGGCCAGTTTCTGGACTGGCCCATGGATCCTGAGTCACTGGCTTTACGCGCTGCCTCTGGTTGCTTTCGCCCTGGTTCCGCCAGCGGCCGCAGCCGTGGTAACACTGATCATCGCTGTACTGGCAATGATCGCGACACAATGGGCGGTAGGCCTTGCCGACCGCCACCAGATGATCAGCGCCTTTCTTCTTACCCTGCTGCTTTCGGCGTTGCTGGTCTTCCTGCGGGATTACAAGACCCGTCAACTCGCGCCGTTGCGCCGTACCGACGAGCTGACCCAGGCAGCCAGCCGGGAATACCTGTCTGCCGACCTGCACAAGGAAATCCAGCGCAGTGAGCGGGAGGGCACCGATATGTCGATTATCATGATCGGGCTGGACACCCATTTGAGCGATGACGAACCGGATGAGGACATCCGCTCGATTCTTCCCCGCATTGGTCGCTACCTGCATTCCCAGATCCGTGATTTCGACACCTACTACCGGGTCGCGGACCTGCAGTTTCTGGTGATCCTGCCGGGCATTTCCACCAGCGACGCGATCGCCCGCGCCGAGACGATCCGCAAGGGCCTGGCAACGCTTCTGGAATCCCACGGTATGAACCTGACCGTCAGCACCGGTATCGCCGGCCTGAATATCGGTGACGATGCCAACAGTCTGCAGCAGAGTGCCGCGAATGCCCTGCGCCGGGCCCAGCAGCAGGGAGGCAACCGAAGCCAGGCCTACAGTTCATGGTCGCAGCCGGCACAACCAAGCCAGCCTCGGGCAGAGGGGCCAGTGGCATGACAGAGACCCGACTGAGAACCTGGACACATGCCTTTGGCTACGGCATCGCCTGCCTGTTCATTTTCACCCTGGCGATGCAGAACCTCCGCTATGGTTTCTACGAACTCTTTTACCTGGCCTCAGGGATGGCTGTTCTGACCCTCGCGGGTGCCGTTTACACCATCATTTGCCGCCGGCACCAGCTGTCGGCCCCCGGGCACCTGGTCATCCTCTCCGGCCTGAACAGTGGCATGCTGGCAGCGCTACTGACCATGGATGCCCCTGGCATCAGCCACTGGGCCATGCCCCTGCTGGTGCTGAATCTGCTTATCCTGCCCCTGCGTCAGGGCGTCGGGCTATCGCTCCTGCTGCTGGTACCCATGTCGATCATCCTGTTCCTCGAAAAGGCACCGGCTGACGCCATTGCCATCACGGGGGGCCTGTTCATCCTTCTGGCGGTTGCAGCCCTGTACATCTGGCACTATGACCACATGGCCCAGTCGGCAGAGGATTTCGCCATTACCGATCCGGTGACTGGCGCCCATAATGCCCGCTTTCTGGATGAAACCCTTCAGAAAGAGATCAGCCGTGCCATCGCCACGGGGCACTGCCTGTCCGTCATCGACCTGAGCATTGATTACGCCGACGAAGTGGCCGACCTTCACGGCAGGGACCAGGTTCAGGGCCTGTTCAGGGATATGACCGAGCACCTCTTCGGCGTGATTCGAGCCGGCGATACCCTGTACACACTGAAAGACTCGGAGTTTTTCCTGATCCTGCCGTTTACTCCGGAAGAAGGCGTGCGAGTGATTGCCGAGCGGATTCGCCGCACCATTGCCGAACACCACTGGCCGGTGGTTGGCAAAGCCACAGTAAGCCTCGGCTGCACCACCCGCGGCAGTGGCGACACCCGTACCGACACACTCAGGGACCGGGCCCACCAGGCCATGGAAGAAGCTCGCAGACGCGGTACGGATTCGGTCTGGTTCAGCCCGGGAGAAACCATCGAAACATGAGCAGTGCCTGGCTGAACGATCTGTCGGCATGGCTCAGCCTGCATCCCGGCTGGCTGGCAACAGCCCTGTTTACGACTGCCTTCATCGAATCACTCGCTATAGCCGGCATTATTGTCCCGGGTGTCGCCATCCTGTTTGCCGTCGCCGTATTGGCGGGGGAGACCGGCATGCCGCTTGCGGAAGCACTGCTTTGGGCGGGCCTTGGGGCCATCGCCGGCGACACGGCAAGTTTTGGCCTGGGGCGACTGCTGCAGGGGCGCCTGACAACCGCCTGGCCACTGAGCCGCTATCCAAAAATCATCGGTACCGGGGAGCGCTTCTTCAAGCGTCACGGCGGCAAGAGTGTGATCATCGGCCGCTTCGTCGGCCCGGTCAGACCGATCATCCCGCTCGTGGCCGGGGCCCTGATGATGTCCTGGCGACGCTTTCTGGCTTTCAACATCGGCTCCGCTGTTGCCTGGGCGCCAGTCTACATCTTCCCGGGGTTTCTGGTGGGCAGTGCCCTGGCCAGTGATATCAGGCCTCCGGCGCATTTTTACGCGGTCATCGGCATCAGCCTAGCCGCCCTGACGGTGGTCTATTTCGTGCTGTTGAGGTTTCAGCTGGGGCTCGGGGAGGACAGCCGTTTCTACCGCTGGCTGAAGCAGTGGATGGCGCAGTACGAGGCTACGAACCGTTTCTGGCGCTTGTACACGAATCAACGGCCGGCCCGGGAGGGCGAATTCCCGCTGGCCTCATTCATGCTGGCGCTGGGTGCCTCCGCACTACTTCTGATCTGGGGGCAGTTGGCTACCGCCACCAGCCTCCTGGATGGGTTCGATCAGGCCACCCTTCTCTGGTTTGAGCAACTCCGGCAACCTCTGCTGGACGGTCCCTTCATTGCCATTACCCTGCTGGGTGACGCGCCGGTGTTAATGACCGCCGGAGTGCTCGCCTGCGCGGCACTGCTATTCCGGGGCTATTACGCCGCGGCCATCCATGTTCTGGCGGCTATCGCAGTGACGGTGGTTCTGGTCTGGGGCCTGAAGGCGCTGCTGGGCGTGCCCCGGCCAGATGAAGTCATGGGCCCGCCGAATTCCGGCGCTTTTCCCAGTGGTCACACGGCGGGCATCACCCTGCTGGTGACGCTGCTGGCAAGTTTCGTCGCCGGCGAAAGCAGGCATCGGAGACGTTGGCAATACTACGTGCTGCTCTCGCTGCCACTGGTGCCCGTGGCTTTGAGCCGACTCTACCTTGGGGTGCACTGGTTCACCGATGTGATTGGAGGACTGCTGCTTGCCCTGGCCGTTACCGGTGCGGTGCGGGCCAGTTACAGCCGCTATGACAAGGTTCCGTTGGCGCCGGATATCACCATCGTTGGTGCAGCGGTGGTTTGGTTAATCCTTACGGGAGCCTACATCCTGCTGTCCTGGGATCAGGCGGTTCTGAACTTCAGGCCGGTTGCTGGCACCTAGCCTTCTTCCAGCGCCTCCAGAAGCCCCTGTAGCCGGGTGAGCCGCTCCAGAGGGTCCTGCAATTCCACCAGCTTCTGCTTCTCCTGTTTGTCCAGGGGCAGAAGTTCCGTGAGCCGCCAGCCAACATCCCGGGCATCACCATAGTCAATGTCCATGTTCAGGTCCCGGATGACCGGATGACGAAACAACGCCTTCAGAACCGAGGGCAACTCGCTGAAACGCTCCGGCACCTCACTCTCTGCCTCTTCAATCAGGCACTCGACGTCCCCCACATTCAGGCCGTCTTCCTGCTGCCAGCTGCGGACCACGGAGACCTTGGATTCGCCCTCAACGGTAATCCCCAGAAGGCCGTTTTCCAGCTGCTGGAAATCAATAATACGTACATAGGTGCCGATATCGTAGAAGGCGGCGGTGCGCCCGGCCTCTCCGCCTTCCTGCAACAGCACCACAACGAACCCACGATCCTCCTTGAGACAACGGGTCAGCATGTCGATGTAGCGCGGCTCGAACAGCTGCAAGGGAATCCTCCCCCTGGGCAGGACGATGGAATTCAGGGGGAACAAAGGTACATTCATAAGTGCAACAGTCACCGGAAAGCAGACTCCACAGTTTACACAGCCCGGACAATCACCGGATGGACAGCAATTGCTGAACTTCGTCGACCCGGGCCCTGGCCTCCGTCAGAAGCTGCAAACTGCGAGAAGCATTGAGTTCAAGCTCGCCCAGACGCCGATACGCCGGCACCTGGTCGAACGGGGGAAGCTCGGCATTCTGGCTGGAACCGATCATCGAATGCAATTGCGCCACGATAACCACATCCACCAATTGGGGGGATGTCTCTCGGCATTCATAGCCCCAGTCCTCGGCATGACGGACTGCCTCAACGAACGCCGGCGGGAACGACCAGTTCTCCAGAACCGCCGTACCCACATCCGCCCTGAGTTCGCGGATTGCATGGCTGAGGTTGGCCTCATCGGCAAAGAGATTCACATGATGTTCCGCCTGGACCAGGATCGGTACCACGCCGATATCATGGAGCAGACCCGCCAGCAACGCCTCCTCCGGATTCAATTTGGTGGCGTGATCCGCCAGGACCCAGCAAAGGGCAGCCACTTCACGAGAGTGACGCCAAAGCTTTTCCATCTCTTTCTGAAGCGACGCCTGACGAGTCTTGAACACCTCACGCATGGAAAACACCGTCACCAGCTGGCGGGTGGTGCGCATGCCCAAACGGACCACTGCTTCCCGGACATTCCGGACATCACTGAATCCGCGATATAGCGGGCTGTTACAGGCGCGAACGAGCTTGGCCGCCATCGCCGGGTCGGCCGATACGGCAAGGGCCACCTGATCCGCCGTCGACTCCTCGCGATCTACCGCCCGCCGGACCTTCCAGGCCACATCCGGCACACTGGGAAGCTTCACCTGGTTCGATCTCAGCTCCGACAGGAATTCCATCAGCAGGTGATGTTCCTCGCTCTCGAGCCCTCCATTGCCTTCACCTGAATCCATCTCAACCTGTTCGACAGGCGCCGATCGCAGCAACTGGTTAAGGATGTCCTGCTCGACGACCAGGAATTCCGAGGGTTTGACGGCTGTAACGTCGTACATCCGTGGCTGGAGTCTGGCAATCGGGTTCTGGGCTTTCTCTGTTTCGGCTTCGATGATCGTTTTTCGGCCATCCACGGACTCAAGCTCAATCTTTCCTGCCACCAGGAAAAAATCGAGACCGTCACGGACACCACGTTCCAGAACCCTCTGCCCGGGCCCATGGGTACGACGCTCGGCCCGGCTGGCAAGCAAAACCAACTGGTCATCGGTCAGCCGGTTCAAAGGCTGGAACTCTTTAAGGCGACGAAGCGGCAGGCTTTCCTGGCCGGCCATAGGCATACTCCTTGTCGGATCAAACCGGAAAATAAGTTGGCAACTGTGTTAACTATTGTAAACAGAGGCTCTGAAAACAACCATGCGCCCGGAGTCTAATCTGGTATCCTCTGTTTTTTTGATCAACGTCATCAGGTAACAACAGAGAGAAAAGAACCCCATGCCTCAGTATCGTTCGCGGACCTCCACCGCAGGCCGCAACATGGCCGGCGCCCGTGCCCTCTGGCGCGCCACCGGCATGAAAGACGGCGACTTCGGCAAACCGATCATCGCGGTTGCCAACTCTTTCACCCAGTTCGTGCCCGGCCACGTGCACCTTAAGGACCTCGGGCAACTGGTGTGCCGCGAAATCGAGTCCGCCGGGGGTGTTGCCAAGGAATTCAACACCATCGCGGTCGATGATGGCATCGCCATGGGCCATGACGGCATGCTGTACTCCCTGCCCTCCCGGGAGATCATCGCCGACTCCGTAGAGTACATGGTCAATGCCCACTGTGCCGATGCGCTTGTGTGTATTTCCAACTGCGACAAGATCACCCCGGGCATGCTGATGGCTGCCATGCGCCTCAACATCCCCACGATTTTCGTCTCCGGCGGCCCCATGGAAGCAGGCAAGACCAAACTGTCGGAGCACAAGCTCGACCTGGTGGACGCCATGGTCATTGCTGCAGATCCCAACGCCTCCGACGAACAGGTGGAAGAGTATGAGCGCAGCGCCTGTCCGACCTGTGGCTCCTGTTCCGGCATGTTCACCGCCAACTCCATGAACTGCCTCACCGAAGCCATCGGTCTGGCGCTGCCGGGCAACGGTTCACTCCTGGCAACGCACGCCGATCGGGAGCAGCTGTTCCTCAAAGCCGGTCGACAGATTGTGGAGAATGCGCGGCGCTATTACGAGGAGGATGACGCCAGCGTACTGCCGTTGAGCATTGCTTCAATGGCGGCTTTTGAAAACGCCATGGTCATGGACATCGCCATGGGCGGCTCAACGAACACCATCCTTCACTTGCTGGCGGCTGCCCAGGAAGGCGGTGTTCCGTTCACCCTGAACGAGATCGACCAGCTGTCACGTCGTGTTCCGCAACTCTGCAAAGTGGCTCCGAACTCACCCAAATATCACATGGAAGATGTGCACCGGGCCGGCGGTATCATGGGCATTCTCGGCGAGCTGGAACGGGGCGGTCTGATCAATACCGACCTTCCCACCGTGCACAGCAAGACCATGCGAGAAGCGCTCGAGACCTGGGATATCATGAGGTCGCCGCCCACCGAAGTGGTCGAGTTCTACAAGGCCGGTCCCGCCGGCATTCCCACGCAGACCGCCTTCTCCCAGAGCACCCGCTGGCCAACCCTGGACGGTGACCGGGAAACCGGCTGCATCCGTTCGGTTGAGAATGCCTATAGTTCCGAAGGCGGCCTGGCCGTACTCTATGGCAATATTGCCCTGGACGGCTGCGTGGTCAAGACTGCGGGCGTAGACGAGAGCATCTTCGTGTTCGAAGGCAAGGCAAGGGTATTCGAGAGTCAGGATTCCGCCGTTGCCGGAATTCTCTCTGACGAGGTCAAGCCGGGCGAGGTTGTCATCATCCGTTACGAAGGGCCCCGTGGCGGACCGGGCATGCAGGAAATGCTGTATCCGACCAGCTACCTGAAATCCAAGGGACTCGGCAAAGACTGCGCGCTACTGACGGACGGACGTTTCTCTGGCGGCACGTCGGGCCTGTCCATCGGCCACGCGTCGCCGGAAGCGGCCGCCGGCGGAGCCATTGGCCTGATCGAAAATGGCGACACAATCCGCATCGACATTCCGAACCGGAGCATCAACGTGGAGCTGGATCAGCCCGAACTGGATCGTCGCCGGAAAGCCAGGGACGCCAAGGGCTGGAAACCGGAACTGCCACGGGACCGCAAGGTGTCTGCAGCCCTGAAAGCCTATGCGCTACTGGCCACGAGCGCCGATAAGGGCGCCGTTCGGGATCTCGAAAAACTCGACTGAGCACTGAGATCCTGAACCAACAAAAAAGCCCGGCGGGACATCTCGCCGGGCTTTTTTGTTCAGGAAACTCCGATTACCAGAGCGACCAGCCGCCATCTTCCTCTTCTTCAATGGCGTCATCCTGCTCAGGCTCCGGGGCCGAGGTTTCTGCCGCGGAAGAAGCCGACTCCTGAGCCGGCGCGCTGCTGGCTGCGGCGGACTGTGACGGTGCCGAAGCGGCAACCTGAACCGATATCATACCCAAGGCTTCCTTGGTCGGATCGTCCAGATTTCCCGTGGCCTGAAGACCATTATCCTGCTGGAACCGGGTTAGCGCGGACCGGGTTGAGTCATCCATCTGCGGGCTGACATTGGTAATGTCGTATCCTGCTCCGTAGAGCGCGTTCTTGAGTGCAACGATCTCATCCGCGAAGGCTGCAGGGGCAAAGCCCAGTGTGACCGCCAATCCGGCCGCTGCGGCCAGGCGTCCCAATCGGGTTGTTGCGTTTCTCATGGTACTCACCTGCTAACTCCTGATATCTCATCGATATCCGTTTCTTTCTTGTTGTGTGGTGCCTATCTCCACAGGCTGGGGCAAACGGTTAAAAGACTACCATACTTTTGTCGCATGTCGCCTTACGGGACATCATGTCCCGTTTTCTTGCTTTGCGCAGGGGTCTCTTCGTCCGCAGAAGCGGCTGGGCGGTGGGCTTCTTCGCTGAATTCGCGGATGAAAATGCCCCAGAACGCCATAAACAGTGCAGCTACCAGCGGTCCCATTACGAATCCGTTGATGCCGAACATGACAATGCCCCCAAGGGTCGACAACAGAACAATGTAGTCCGGCAGTTTGGTATCACGACCAACCAGTACCGGGCGCAGCAGGTTGTCTGCCAACCCGATGACCACCACGCCAAAGGCTGTCAGCACCACCGCTTCGACAACATCGCCCACGGCCGCCAGGTAGATGGCTGCCGGCACCCAGACCAACGCCGCACCCACAGCCGGCAACAGCGATACGATCGCCATAACCACACCCCAGAGCAACGCACCGCTGATGCCCAGGATCCAGAAAATCAGCCCGCCCAGAGCCCCCTGGATGATGGCAATCAGCAGGTTGCCCTTGACGGTCGCGCGGGTCACCTCCGCAAACTTGGCAAACAGCAACCGCTCCCGCTCATCGCCCAGCGGCAGAGCCCGAATCATCAGCTCGACCAGCGCACGGCCATCCCGAAGCAGAAAGAACGCCAGATACACCATCAAGGCCAGGCCCAGGAAAAACTGGAAGGTATTCTGGCCCACGCCCAGCGCCTGCCTGCCCAGGAACTGGCTTCCTCCGACAAAGATACTCACGGCTCGGTCCCTCAGCTCGGCAAAGCTGATATCAAACTGTGCCAGGAAGGCCTGGATGGCGGGGAACGACTGGTTGACCCGATCTATGTATTCCCCGGGGCGTATTTCACCACTCTGGATCTGCTGATAAAGCGCGACGCCCTCGGCAACCAATGAGGTCACCAGTACCAGAACCGGGATAACCACGATGAACATGCAGATACACAGGGTAATCAGTGCATTTACATTGGGCCTGTCCCCGAGTTTCCGCTCCAGCAGTTGCTGCACCGGGTGGAAAATCAGGGCGATGGCGACCGCCCAGAATATGGGCCCGAAAAAGGGCTTCATAAGAAAAACAAAGGCAAGGGAAACGCCGACCAGCAACGCCAGAAAAGTCCGTGTTTCAAGTTTTGCGTACATAGATTATGCGGTTCCCTGATGTTGGTTCTGCGATATAACGAGTCATTCTACCCTACCACGCTGGCGTGGCCACTGTAGCTGTCTTCGGGTTATAGTGGACGGTTGTTGATCAACTAATAGACAGGTCATGTTGTTGGAACTGGAAACCTTCACCATCGAAACAGCCCTGGATGCGGCCACCGAGTTGCGCAAGGTTCTGGCCGCCCGAACGCACCGGCGCAAAGTGATGGGTCAGGAAGTCATGGTGCCGGGTCAGCTAGGCGAGGCCCTGCAGCTACCACGCATTATCAACCGGCTCCAGAGCAAGCAGATGAAGCAGAGGGAGCTCGGCCTCGAGGACTTCCAGGAGCTGTGGCCTACCCTGTCGCCACAGACTCGGGAGAGAGTGCTGGGGGCAATCGGCTGGTATGACCCCAAGGAGCTTGACTGGGATGACAAGCGCTCCAACCGTCGGCCACTGGTCGATCCTGACAGTTAAGCCGTATAACACCGGCATCCCGACTTTGAAATGTCATACTTGGCCCATATGTTGGGCAGTATCAGGAGGATATTTATGACTGAACAACATCAATACACAGCACTTCTTGCTGAAGGCAGCGCGGTTCCCACACTCCTTTGTGGCCACTGCCACTCGATTCTCTCCAGGGCCCGGATTTTCCGGAATGAGGGCGACCAGCACCAGAACATGGAGTGCCAGACCATTGGCCTTTGCTCAGCCGACGATTGCGGCGCCGTCAATTGTTGCGATGACGCTCTGGCCCGCGTTGACAACCCCGAACGCCTGTTTGGCATTGCGTCCTGATTCAAAGCCACAACGCTCTGTTACGCAACTCAAACACACAAAATTTCCATCTGCTTTATCCTGATCTTCGACGATTGTAGTAGGGCACTATGAGCACCGGATGCCGCCCGGCAATCACGCAACCAATCAGTCAGGACAGTCGATGGCATGCGTATTCTGAGAACCGATGAAGCCCGCTTCGCAGGTCTTCCGGATTACCCCTTTGCTCCAAACCATCTTGACGTAGAACCGGGTCTCCGGATGCACTACGTTGACGAAGGCCCTAGAAACGCCTCGCCGGTTCTCATGCTCCACGGCGAACCATCCTGGTCCTACCTGTACCGGCACATGATCCCTCTGGTGGCCGAGGCCGGTCACCGGGTGTTGGCCCCGGATCTGATCGGCTTCGGCAAATCCGACAAGCCGGCGTCGGTTACAGACTACAGTTACGGCCGCCATCTCACGTGGCTGGCCAGTTGGCTTGAACAGCTCAACCTGACCAATATCACCCTTGTGTGCCAGAACTGGGGATCGTTGCTGGGCCTGCGACTGGCCGCGGAACACCGTCAGCGATTCAGCCGAATCATCGTCGGAAACGGCATGCTGCCGACCGGCGAAACGCCTGTTCCAGCGGTATTTTCCATGTGGAAGGCATTTGCCACCCACAGCCCCTGGTTCCCGGTCGGTCGTATCGTGCAACTGGGCACCGATCGCACCCTGAGCAAAGCTGAAATTGCCGCTTACGAAGCCCCATTCCCGTCAGCAGAGTTCAAGGCCGGAGCCAGGGCGTTTCCAAAACTGGTTCCGACGGAACCGGATACACCGGACAGCGACGCCAACAAGGCGGCCTGGCAGGTCCTGGAGAAGTGGAAGAAGCCCTTCATCACCTGCTTCAGCAGTGGCGACCCGATTACCCGGGGCGGCGACAGGCACATGCAGCGCCGGATTCCCGGTGCCCACGGACAACCTCATATCACACTCAGAGGCGGGCACTTTCTCCAGGAAGATTCACCGGAAGATTTCGCCCGTATCATCATCGATGCTCTGAAATCGGAAATGGCGGCCTGAGCCGCCATTTCCGTCAACCGAAGACCGTTACCGTCTGGCGACTCAGCGCCACGAGCTCGCCTCTGGCGGTCCAGATTCCGGCCTGGGTGTGACCATAACCGGCACCCGCCTGATCAATGGAAACCTTGTACAGGAGCCAGTCACCCGGCTCCATAACCGGCCTCGGATGTACAATATCCAGCGCCCAGCTCAGGGAACTGGTCCTCACCCGCTGTTTTACATAGGGCAGAACCGCCGGTGGCCAGGCAGACCAGCCGGGGTTCACCCTTCTGGACAATGCGGCCCTGTACCTGACTGACCGCTTTTCCCTCACGCAGAATCTCGGCCTCGAAACTGGCGGGGACTTCCGGCTCCACCGGCCCCACGAATGATACTTGCAATGACCTCATCGCACGGCCCTCGGCGACAAGTTTTTCCATGCGCTCAAACATCAACGCTGCCGTGAGACCGCCAAAGGTGGCTCTGCCCTGGGACCAGCTCTCGGGCATGGTCAGCTCCTCACTGCCACGAGCCGCCCGCAATAATTCGTCAAAGGTCATTTCGAGTTCCTGTTAGCAACCTATCGGGATAGCTACGAAGAGTGCCCAAGATCGGATGGCAACGCAATGGCCTGTCCCCGGCAACTACCTATAGCCTCGCCGGGGTTTTGCGTATTAAAGCAGCAACAAAGCCGCTATAATGTCGGCACAACATGCATTGCCCGGCAATGCTCTACCTCCCGAATTCCGAGTGAATCAATGTCTGAATTGTCCTTTGCCGAACTGGGGCTGGATCCAGCCGTACTTGAAGCTGTGTCCGCCGTTGGCTACGAAACCCCGTCACCCATCCAGGCCCAGGCGATCCCCGCGCTGCTGGCCGGTAACCATCTGCTGGGCGTTGCCCAGACCGGAACCGGCAAGACCGCGGCATTTGCATTGCCCCTCCTGAGCCGGATTGACGCCTCTGTTACCGATCCCCAGATTCTGGTTCTGGCCCCAACACGGGAACTTGCCATCCAGGTGGCGGAAGCGTTTACCACCTACGCCAGCAAGTTCCGGAATTTCCACGTTTTGCCCATTTACGGTGGCCAGGACTTTTATCCACAGATCAAGGGTCTGCGTCGCGGTGCCCAGGTGATCGTAGGCACGCCGGGCCGGATGCTCGACCACCTGCGCAAAGGCACCCTGAAACTGGACAGCCTGAAAGCGCTGGTTCTTGATGAAGCCGACGAAATGCTGCGTATGGGCTTTATCGACGACGTGGAAGCGATCCTGGCGAAGACGCCGGAGAACTGCCAACGGGCATTGTTCTCGGCCACCATGCCGCCGCAGATCAAGAAAGTGGCCCAGACCTACCTGCGCAACGCCACAGAAGTTCGCATTGAAAGCGAAACCCGCACGGTCGAGCGTATCTCCCAGTTCGTTCTGCCGGTCTATGCTGAGCGCAAGCTGGATGCCCTGACCCGCATTCTGGAAGTCGAGCCGATTGATGCCGCCATTATTTTCGTGCGCACCAAAGCGGAAACCACCATGCTGGCCGAAAAGCTTTCTGCACGGGGCCACGCGGTCGCGCCCCTGAGCGGTGACCTGAACCAACGCCAGCGTGAACAAACGGTTGAAGACCTGAAGCGCGGGAAGAAAGACATTATCATTGCCACCGACGTGGCAGCACGCGGTCTGGACGTGTCCCGTATCACACACGTCATCAACTACGACGTTCCCTACGACACTGAAGCGTACATCCATCGGGTTGGCCGCACTGGTCGTGCCGGTCGCGAAGGGAAGGCGATCCTGCTGGTAACACCGCGCGAGCGCAGTTGGCTGCGAACGCTTGAACGCGCAACAAACTCGCCGATGGAAGCTTACGAGTTGCCGTCTCCCGTTGAGCTCAAGAAAATGAGGGAACAGCAGTTCGAGTCCCAACTGCTGGGCTTTGCGGAAGACAAGAAGTTGGCAAAGGCGATGTCGCTGCTGGACGAAATCGCCGAGCGCAATGACATGGACATGGCCATGGTAGCCGGCGCCCTCGCCTGCTGGATGGAAGCAGCTCAGCCAGGCTCCCTGCCCCTCGAGCAGCCAGAGGCCTTGCCAACCGTGTCGGCAACACCTCCCCGCCGTGATCGTAAAGGTGGCGGCGGTCGTCCGAGCGAGAATCGCAAGGGCCCGAAAGGCGGTTTCAAGAAAGGTGGCCCGAAGGGTCGTGGCGGCCCCGGTGGTCGAGGCAAACCGCCCGGCAAGGGCGGCAGCAAGCCCGCAGGCAAGCGCCCGCCTCGTCAGGCTTAAGCCTGACGCTGATAGACCACGAAACTGTAGTCGTAAGGGTTGTTATCGGACGCGGAGAAATCCTCCCGTCCGATTTCTTCCCACTCATCCCAGTTTACTTCCGGAAAAAACGCATCGCCGTCCACCTCAGCGTGCACCTGGGTGATGTACATCCGATCAACCATCGGCAATGCCTCGGCGTAGATCTGCCCGCCACCGATAATCATCACTTCGTCACCACCTTCCAGCTCCGCCTGCGCCTCGGCCTTCACCAGCGCTTCGGGCAAAGACTTCGCAGCCACTGTTCCGGTTGGCGCTTCCCAGGCTTCATTGCGCGAGATCACCACGTTCATCCGCCCCGGCAGCGGCCGACCGATGGAATCCCAGGTCTTCCGACCCATGATAATGGGCTTGCCCATGGTGGCCTGCTTGAAATAACGAAGGTCACCCGGCAGATACCAGGGCAGATTGTTATTGCGGCCGATGACCCTGTTACGGGACATGGCAACGATCAGGGCTTTTCTCATGTACTGGCCTCTTCGGGGTTCGGTCAGATGGCAATCGGCGCCTTGATGCCCGGGTAGGGGTCATAGCCCTCAAAGTCGAAGTCTTCCAGTTCGTACTCGAAGATACTCGCGGGTTTGCGTTTGATCACCAACGTCGGCAACGCGCGGGGCTCGCGCTTCAACTGTTCGAAGACGATGTCATCGGTCAGATGGTTCTGGTAGAGATGACAGTCGCCGAAGGTATGCACAAACTCACCGACATCCAGATCACACTGCTGGGCAATCATGTGCGTCAGCAAGGCGTACGAGGCAATATTAAAAGGCACGCCCAGGAACAGGTCGGCGCTGCGCTGGTATAGCTGGCAGGACAGCTTGCCGTCCGCCACGTAGAACTGGAACAGACAGTGGCAGGGCGCCAGCGCCATTCGCCCCTCGCGAACGTTATCCTGGGGACCGATGGACTCATCCGGAAGCTCAGCGGGATTCCAGGCGGACACGATCAGCCTGCGGGAATTCGGTTTGGTGCGAATCTGCTCGATCACTTCGCTGATCTGGTCAACCACCTCGCCATTGGGGCACTGCCAGCTGCGCCATTGTTTGCCATAGATCGGCCCGAGATCACCATTTTCCAATGCCCACTCGTTCCAGATCGAGACTTTGCGCTCCTGAAGCCAGGTGTTGTCAGTGGAGCCGCGGAGAAACCAGAGCAATTCGTAGATGATACTGCGCAGGTGGACCTTTTTGGTAGTTACCAGAGGGAAGCCCTCCTGCAGGTTGAAGCGAATCTGACGGCCAAACACCGACCGGGTTCCGACACCGGTGCGGTCTCCCTTGTCGAATCCGTTATCAACAACGTCTTGCATAAGGTCGAGATAGGCTTTCATCGGGCTTGTCTCCGGTAGGCAATAAACATCAGGGCGGCGCCGGCAACGATCATCGGGAAGGACAGTACCTGTCCCATGGTAAGCCAGTCAAAGGCAAGATAGCCCAGCTGCGGATCCGGCTGACGCACGAATTCCACCAGGAAGCGGAACACGCCGTAGCAGATGAGGAACAGACCGGAAACCGCCATGGTCGGGCGCTGCCGGGATGAGAACCACCACAGGATCACGAACAGGGCAACGCCTTCCAGGGCAAACTGGTAAAGCTGGGAGGGATGACGGGCGAGAGAATCCGGAGCCGTTCGAAACGCCATACCCCAGGCAACGTCAGTGGGCTTGCCCCACAACTCGCCGTTAATAAAGTTGCCGATCCGCCCTGCACCGAGTCCAAGGGGCACCAGCGGCGCCACGAAGTCGGCCAGGCGCCAGAATCCGCTGCCCACCTTGCGGCCATACCACCACATGGCAAACATCACGCCCAGCAAACCGCCGTGGAAAGACATGCCCCCTTCCCAGACCCGCAGCAGCCAGAGCGGGTCCGCCAGGAAGGCGTCAAAGTTGTAGAACAGGACATAGCCGAAGCGGCCGCCCAGGATGACCCCCAGGGCCAGGTAAAACAGAAGGTCGCCCATCTGCTCTTCGTTGATAGGCGACCAAGGCTTGCGGGTGCGAATGCGTCCAAGCCACCAGCCGGCTAGAAAACCGAACAGATAAGTCAGACCGTACCAGTGGATCTTGAGGGGGCCGATGGCAATGGCCACCGGATCAATCTGGGGATGCTGCAGCATCAACTACCTCTCAGCTCAGGAGAAAACGGAGACCCACCAGCAGGAGCATGATGGAGAACGTACGCTTGAGAATCTGCGGGTTCAGCCGATGGGCCAGATTGGCGCCAACCCGGGCAAAGAAAACGCTGGTGAGAATGATACCTATGAGCGCAGGCAGATAAATGAAGCCGGCGCTCAGTTCCGGCACTGCGGGATGATGCCACCCGGTCCAGATGTTACCCAGCGCACCGGACACGGCGATGGGCAGGCCACAGGCAGCAGATGTACCGACCGCCTGCTGCATCCGCACGTTACACCAGCTCAGGTAAGGCACCGTAAGGGTTCCCCCGCCGATTCCGAAAATCGCCGACCCCCAGCCGATAAAACCACCGGCGACGCCGAGGCCTGCCACCCCGGGAACGTCGCGACCCGGCTTGGGGTCAACCTGGAAAAACATTTTCAGCCCCACCAGAATGACAAAAATGCCGATGACCAGTTCGAGCGCGCGCCCGCTCATCAGGGATGCCGTCCAGGCGCCAACCAGGGCGCCGCCAATAATCCCGACCGTCATGGGCCGGAACAGATCCCAGCGCACCGCACCGTGCTTGTTATGGGAGCGAATGGAGCTAACCGAGGTGAACACGATGGTCGCGAGCGAGGTGCCTACGGCCAGATGGGGAATGATATCCGGGTCGATTCCCTGCAGACCAAAGGTGAACATCAACACGGGCACGATGATCAGCCCGCCACCAATGCCGAACAGCCCCGCCACGGTGCCTGCCAGGGCACCGAGGGCCAGATAAGAAGCTATTACGTAAAACAGAGTCATTGTTTGAGCCGCACCCGGGAAACCAAGGCTGGTATGATACACAGCGCAAGAGTCAACTTCATTAAATCCGGGAGCCCACTCCTACACCATGTGCCTGATCGCTTTCGCCGTTGGCCAGAACCCTCATTTCCCATTGGTGGTTGCCGCCAATCGGGATGAATTTTTCCGCCGCCCGACGGCCGCCATGGACTGGTGGACCACCGAATCCGGTACCCGGGTGCTTGCCGGCCGTGACCTGCTCTCCGGTGGCACCTGGCTTGCGATTAATACCGCGGGAGAGGTCAGCGCCGTGACCAACGTCCGGGAAGGGGCACCGGAAACCGGCCGTATCAGTCGTGGTGAACTGCCTTTGCGGGCACTCACTGATTCCCGGGAGCATCTTGAACGCTATCTGCTCGACACCGCCGACCAGTTTTCCGGCTTCAACCTGGTGCAGCTGACCACAGCAGACGGATGGTATTTCAGCAATCGGGATGCCCATCCGGGCCGACAAATCCACCGTGGGGTCTACGGACTGAGCAATCATCTGTTGCAGACGCCCTGGCCCAAGCTTCTGCGCCTCCGGCAGGCTGCGGGAGATACCATTGCCGCCGCCGGACGGGATGCGGCAAAACTGCACAACGAGCTGATTCCGCTGCTCCAGGACAGCACGCCCGCGCCAGACCATATGCTGCCCGATACAGGCGTTGGCCTGGAGACGGAACGCTTTCTGTCGTCGCCATTCATCGTGGGTTCGGACTACGGCACACGGGCAACCACCGTGGTGACCGTTTCAGCCAGCGGTGAAATCGAGGTGACGGAACAGAACTGGGGTCCGGATGCCCGGACCGGTGAACGACGTCACTTCCACTGGCGGCGATAGCGATCTGGCTCTGGTATAATCCGCGAAATTCTGCCACCCGATCGGAGGGCCCCTGATGGCCGGTGAACAAGGCGCCACATCGATAGCTGATTTTGAGAAGTCTCTTGATGAACTGGAAAAGCTGGTTCGCGATCTGGAGCAGGGCGAGCTGTCCCTGGAACAGTCCCTGACGGCGTTCGAGCGGGGTGTAAAGCTGACCCGTGAATGCCAGCAGGCGTTGAAGAGCGCCGAGCAACGGGTCGAACAACTGGTCCAGAACAGCGACGGCACCCTGGAAACCCTCCCGTTCTCACCGGATGATGCTGACTGATGTCCGGAAAGAACCTGCTTGCCTCTGATTTTCTGGAAACCTGCCGGGCCCGCGTCGATGCGGAACTGGACCGGTGCATTACCCGTGATTCCGCCTCTGGCCGGCTGCAGGAAGCCATGCGCTACAGCGTGCTGGGCGGTGGCAAGCGAATCCGGCCGGCACTGTGTCTTGCAGCGGCAAAGGCAATGGGACAAACCGGTGACGAGGCCCTGATCCCGGCCTGCTCAGTGGAACTGATCCACGCCTACTCGCTGATCCACGATGACCTGCCGGCCATGGATGACGATGAATTGCGCCGCGGACGGCCCACTACCCACATTGCCTTCGACGAAGCCACCGCCATCCTTGCTGGCGATGCCCTGCAGGCACTGGCTTTTGGCTGGCTTGCCGAAGCGCCGGGACTGTCTGAATCGGTGCGTCTGATCATGGTCCGGGAACTGGCCCGGGCAAGTGGCCACGGAGGAATGGTTGGTGGCCAGGCCATCGATCTGGAGTCCGTCGGCAAAACCCTGGCCCTGGCGCAACTTGAAACCATGCACCGCCACAAGACTGGCGCCCTTATCGAAACCAGCGTGCGAATTGGCGCCCTGACGGCGCCGTCGGTCGACGAACAGGCCCTGGCTTCCCTGACCCAGTATGCCAAAGCCCTGGGCCTGGCCTTCCAGGTTCAGGATGACCTTCTGGACATCGAGGGCGATACAACGGTCATTGGCAAACCCCAGGGCTCGGATGCCGCCCGCGCCAAACCCACCTACCCCGCCCTGCTTGGCCTGGAAGGCGCCAGGGAGCACCTGGCCAATCTGCTGGAACAGGCCCAGCAAAGTTTGCAGGCGTTTGGTCCCGAAGCAGACCCCCTGCGGGCAATGGCCGATTACGTGGTGGCAAGAACCCATTGAATCCCGGCGCTCCGAAGGCGCACACTGGCCGTAAATATTTTCGTAACAACTGGCCCGCTTTGTGTGAAACAGCTTCCCCTGTTCCCTTATAATGCCAGTCAGTTACTGAACGTACCGGAAAAGACCCGAGCAGATGCAGGACACTTATATTTTCAAGGAAATCCCGTCACAGCGGCCCAATACGCCGCTTCTGGACCGGATTGACGAACCGGCCCAGCTCAGAGAGCTGGCCCCGGAACAGCTGACCCGGCTGGCCCGGGAGCTCAGGGCCTTTCTGTTATGGTCAGTGGGCCAGACTGGCGGTCATTTCGGGGCCGGCCTGGGCGTGCTTGAGCTTACCGTCGCCCTTCACTACGTCTTTGATACGCCGAGCGACCGCCTGGTGTGGGACGTCGGCCATCAGGCCTACCCCCACAAGATCCTGACCGGACGGAAAGAGTCCATGGGAAGCATCCGCCGCAAAGGCGGTCTGGCCGGCTTCCCGAAACGGGCCGAAAGCGACTACGACACCTTTGGCGTCGGCCATTCCAGCACTTCCATCAGCGCAGCGCTGGGCATGGCGATCGCAGCACGCCTGCAGCAGACCGGTCGAAAGAGCATTGCCGTTATTGGTGACGGCGCCATGACCGCCGGCATGGCGTTCGAGGCACTGAACCACGCCGGTCACCTGCACGCCGACATGCTGGTGATCCTCAACGACAATGACATGTCGATTTCCCGGAACGTTGGCGGGCTGTCCAACTACTTTGCCAAACTGCTGTCCAGTCGGACCTACAATCAGGTCCGCGATAGCAGCAAGAAGGTTCTGCAGGGAGCGCCACACCTGATGGCGCTGGCCAAGAAGACCGAGGAACACTTCAAGGGCATGATTGCCCCTGGCACACTGTTCGAGGAACTGGGGTTCAACTACATCGGCCCAATCGATGGCCACGATCTGCCCCTGCTGGTGGAAACCCTGGAGAACATCCGCGAACTTGAAGGTCCGCAGTTCCTGCATGTGGTGACGACCAAAGGCAAGGGTTTTGCCCCGGCTGAAGCCGATCCGATCGGCTATCACGCCATCAACAAGATCGAGCCGGTTCCACCCAGTAAACCCGAACCGGTCAAGCCGAAACCGAAGAAGCCCAAATATGCCAACGTCTTCGGGCAATGGCTGTGCGATTCCGCCGAACAGGATGAGCGCGTGGTGGGCATCACCCCGGCCATGTGTGAAGGCTCGGATCTGCTGGCATTCTCACAGCGCTTCCCGGAACGCTACTTCGATGTCGCCATCGCCGAACAGCACGCAGTCACGCTGGCCGCAGGGCTCGCCTGTGACGGCGCCAAGCCGGTGGTCGCCATCTACTCGACGTTCCTGCAGCGGGCTTACGATCAACTGATTCACGATGTCGCTATCCAGAACCTGGATGTGCTGTTCGCGATTGATCGCGCAGGCCTGGTCGGTGAAGACGGCCCGACCCACGCTGGCGCTTTCGACATCAGCTACCTGCGCTGCGTGCCGAACATGGTGGTGATGACACCATCGGACGAAAATGAAACCCGCCAGATGCTCCAGACCGGCATGCTCTACGAAGGACCGGCATCGGTGCGCTACCCGCGTGGCACAGGCCCCGGTGCCGAAATTCAGCAGGAACTGACGCCGCTTGAGATTGGCAAGGGCCGCCGGATTCGCAACGGCAAAGGTGTTGCCATCCTCAACTTTGGCACCCTGCTGGCGCCTGCTCTGGAGGCCGCAGAAGCCATCGGCGCGACGGTCGCAGACATGCGTTTCGTAAAACCCCTGGATGAAGAACTGGTGCTGGAGCTGGCCGAGCAGCATGAACTACTGGTGACCCTGGAAGAAAACGCCATTGCCGGTGGTGCAGGCAGCGCCGTGACCGAATTCCTGAACAGCCGCCTGGTTACCATGCCGGTACTTCAACTGGGCCTGCCCGATACCTTTATGGACCACGGCAAGCACGGCGAGCTGCTGGCCGAATGTGGCCTGGACGCCGCAGGTATTGAATCGTCTATCCGCACGCGGATCGAGACCCTGCGCCACCAGAACCTGAAAGCCGTCAAATAGACGGAACACAAACCTGAGAATGCAAAAAGCCCGCGGAGTTCGCGGGCTTTTTCGTATGTGGCGACAAATCCAGCTCAGATTTCCGGATCGTCATCCTGATGGGTCTCCAGCCAGTGGCCGAGCTTGCTCTGCTTGGTATCGAGGTAGTGTTCATTGTGGGGGTTGCGGCCCACGTGCAGAGGTACCCTTTCCGTAATGTCGATGCCGTAGGAGGAGAGCGCTTTGACCTTTCGGGGATTATTGGTCATCAGCCTCAGGCTCCTGATACCGAGATGCTCCAACATGTCCTTGCACATGCTGTAATCACGAAGATCGGCCGCGAAACCCAGACGCTCGTTGGCCTCTACCGTATCAGCGCCCTGATCCTGCAGATGGTAGGCGCGGATCTTGTTCAACAGGCCGATTCCCCGACCCTCCTGACGCAGATACATGAGGATACCCCGACCTTCCCGGGCAATGCTGCGCAGCGCCTCTTCCAGCTGGTAGCCGCAATCACACCGCATGCTATAGAGGGCGTCGCCGGTCAGACATTCGGAATGCGTGCGGGCCAGCATGGGTTCGTCGCTATCCAGGTCGCCGAGAGTCAGGGCAACGTGTTCCTTTCCGGTGTCCGGTTCTTCAAAGCCGTGCATATCAAATACCCCGAACGGGGTCGGCAACCGGCAGGTCTGGATGTAACGAACAGCCACAGTGTTTCCTCGTGGTTCAGTCAATCGGGCCGCGCATTCTATCACGGGCCCGCCCGCTTGGCGTAGTCTCGGCACTGTCGCTCCTCCGGAGTGGTCTTGGTAACCAACACTTACGAGCGCGGCGGTCCGCCAGATCAGGCTTTATCGGCGACCCAGTGGCCACTGCGGCCGCCTTTCTTCTCCA
>MRWF01016067.1_pt1 | contig 86509 bp, 80 predicted proteins | sample 1013331 | NCBI WGS metagenome assembly MRWF01 (sample SAMN06117577, study PRJNA244670) | biofilm metagenome | biome: Water; feature: Cathode Biofilm; material: Biofilm; isolation source: microbial consortium enriched at the cathode of a solar microbial fuel cell | place: USA: District of Columbia ... | reverse complement strand
CGGCCTTTCGCTTGCAAGGCAAGCTCCTACAATCCGAGCTTCGTAGAAAGGTCCGGGCGCTCTCTCTGAAGGGGTGGAGCTGACCCGTGGCGGTTCCGCTGCCCAGTGAGCGGGGCAATGGTGGTGCCTGGAGGGAGCTGTTTGGCCAGGGAGGGCCAAACTAACAGCGGCCAGGGATGGCTTGAGCGGTCCCGGAAGGCACCACCATTGCACCGCGTCTCCGATACGGAGCACCGAACACTGGAAAAAGAGGCCTCTGGTATCCTGCCGGGTGGCTCAAAGCCACCCTTTCGCGGGCTGGGCCCGCTCCCACAAGATCTGATCCCAGAAGAGGGGCGCACAAAAAAGGCCGCCCGGTAGGCGGCCTTCTTCGTAGATGGTAGCAAGGGGCGGACTTGAACCGCCGACCCCAGCATTATGAGTGCTGTGCTCTAACCAGCTGAGCTACCTTGCCATCGAACTCTGGAACCCGGGGTTCCTTCAAGGCCGCGAATTGTCCGCGAGCGCCCCGGCGCTGTCAAGAATGCAGAGCCCGTTTCCCCGGTGCCGCCGGTCCGGCCGACGAATTATTGTGCAGCCGGCGCTTCGAGCGTCGGGCCGGGCGGCATTTACATGAGAATAATTATCAATTATTGTGAGATAATACTTGACCGATTTAGTCGGTTTTTACTACGCTAACCGAATATTCACGTACCAAAGGTGTGGGTATGCGTCTGACCACCAAAGGCCGCTACGCGGTCACCGCCATGCTGGACCTGGCTCTGCACGCGGATGCCGGCCCGGTATCCCTGGCGGACATTTCCGAGCGCCAGGGCATTTCCATTTCGTATCTGGAGCAGCTGTTCGCCAAGCTGCGCCGTCGGCAGCTGGTAACCAGCGTGCGCGGTCCCGGCGGCGGCTACCGTCTCAGCCGGCCGGGCGGCCAGATTGACGTGGCGGCGGTGATCGAGGCGGTGGACGAATCCGTGGACGCCACCCGCTGCGGCGGCCAGGGCGATTGCCAGGAAGGGCACACCTGCCTGACCCACCATCTGTGGTGCGATCTGTCCGATCAGATCCAGGACTTCCTGTCCGGCATCAGCCTGGGCGAGCTGGTCGCCCGCCATGAGGTGAAAGCGGTGGCCCAGCGTCAGGACGCGCACCAGAGCGCGTACCAGAACCGGGTACCGATCAGCACGCTTTAACCTACCTTTCGAGAAGCAGTCACCGACCATGTCGCAAGCGGTTTATCTGGATTACGCCGCCACCACCCCGGTGGACCCCCGGGTGGTGGAGGTGATGATGCGCCACCTGGGCCCGGAGGGCACCTTCGCCAATCCGGCATCACGCAGCCATCTGTACGGCTGGCTGGCGGAAGAGGCGGTGGAGAACGCCCGCCGCCAGGTGGCGGACGCGCTCAACGCGGACCCCCGTGAAATCGTCTGGACCAGCGGCGCCACCGAGGCCGACAACCTGGCCATCAAGGGCGTGGTGGAGCAGCGCGGCGGCGGCCATGTGATCACCGCCGCCAGCGAACACAAAGCGGTGCTCGACCCCTGCGGCTGGCTGGAGCGTTCCGGTGTGCCGGTGACCTACCTGGCGCCGGGCGCGGACGGCCGCATCGACCCCCGGGCGGTGGCGGACGCCCTGCGCGAGGACACCGTGCTGGTGTCGATCATGCACGCCAATAACGAGACCGGGGTGATCAACGACATCGACGCGATCGGCGCGATTTGCCGCGAGGCAGGTGTGCTGTTCCACAGCGATGCCGCCCAGACCGCCGGCAAGCTGCCCCTGGATGTGCGCGCCACGCCGGTGGATATGCTGTCGCTGAGCGCGCACAAGTTCTACGGCCCCAAAGGCATGGGCGCGCTGTACGTGCGCCGGCACCCGGATGTGCGCCTCAGCGCGCAGATCCACGGCGGCGGCCACGAGCGCAACATGCGCTCCGGCACCCTGGCCACCCATCAGATCGTCGGCATGGGCGAAGCCCTGGCGCTGGCCGTGGCCGAGCGCGACGCCGAGCAGACGCGCCTGGCGGGGCTGCGTGACCGGCTCTGGGACCGGATCGCGACGCTGCCCGGCGTGCATCTCAACGGGCGCGACGCGCCCCGCCTGGCCGGCCATCTGAACGTGGCGTTCGAGGGCGTGGACGGCGAGATGCTGCTCACCGCGCTCACCGAGGTGGCCGTCTCCACCGGTTCCGCCTGCACCTCCGCCTCCCTGGAGCCGTCCTATGTGCTCAAGGCCATGGGGCTGGCCGACGACCTGGCCCATGGCGCGATCCGGCTCTCCCTGGGCCGGTTCACCGGCGAGGACGAGGTGGACCGGGCCGGGCAGAATGTGACGGAGGCCGTCACCCGGCTCCGTGACGCGGCCCGCAGCCGTGCCTGAAACGCCCGCCTGTCGGGGCGCCGGGGCGCTCCGTCCCACCCGGGGGCTGGCCCGCCCCTTGCTTTGTCTACGTGAAGACTCTCTGTAAAGACTCTCTGTAAAAAAAGCGAAAAAGGTACAGGAGCAACGCATGCATGGGGTGATTCTTTATCACCTGCGGCAATTCGCCGTGGAACGGTTCGGTCCGGATTGCTGGGACAACGCCCAGGCCGCCGCCGGACTGGAAGACCAGGTCTACGTGCCGGTGCGGCTCTATCCGGACGGTGACATGGACGCCCTGGTGGCGGCCCTGGAGGACGAGACCGCGCTGCACCGCAACGACCTGCTCGAAGCGTTCGGCAAATGGGTGATCCCGCCGCTGATCAATATGTACCGGGCGCTGATCCCGCGCCACTGGAACGCCAGGGATTTCCTGCTCAACGTGGAAGAACAGGTGCATCAGAAGGTAGTGCGTCTGAAAGATCCGGAAGCCCGGCCGCCGCGCATCGAGGTGCGGGAGCTGGCCCCCGGCGTGCTGGAGATCGGCTACCGGTCACACCGGGACATGAGCGCGCTGGCGCTCGGCGCGGTGCACGGCGTGGCCGGGTATTTCGGGGAAACCGCGGAGCTGATGGAAGACGCTTCCGGGGACGGGCAGCGCCGTTTCGTGGTGCGTCTGGTGCCGGCGCAGCGCAAGGCGTCGCTGTCGGCGGTCTAGTCAGGCCGCCAGGGCGGCGGCCTCCTGCTTGATGCGCCCGACCATGGCCAGCAGGCCGTTGCCGCGGGTGGGGCTCAGGTGGCGCAGCAGGTCGAGCTGCTGGAAGAAGTCGTCCATGTCGTAGGCGGCCACTTCCGACGGGGTCTTGCGGTTGAGCGCCGCCAGGATGATCGCCGCCAAGCCGCGCACGATCACCGCGTCGGATTCCACCGCCAGGTACAGCCGGTCCTGATCTTCGTCGTAGTCGGTGAGCAGCCACACCTGGCTCTGGCAGCCGCGCACGAAGCGCTCTTCGGTGCGCAGGTCCTCGGGCATCGCCGGCAACTGCTTGCCCAGGTCGATGATATAGCGGTAGCGCTCTTCCCAGTCGTCCAGAAATTCCAGGTCTTCGTGAATCGCCTCGGCGGTCACGTCTTCACCCAGTTTGATCTGGCGGATATCGAATTCACTCATTAAAACAATCCCAATTCGAGTTGGGCTTCCTCGGTCATCATGTCGCGGCTCCAGGGCGGGTCGAACAGCAGCGCCACTTCCACCTCATCCACGTTGGGTACCTTGGCGAGCCGGTCTTCCACGTCGCCGACCAGCACCGGGCCCATGCCGCAGTTGGGCGCGGTCAGGGTCATGCGCACCTGCACCACGTTTTTGTCCTGGCGGCGGATCACGTCGCAGCCGTATACCAGACCGAGGTCGAGAATGTTCACCGGGATTTCCGGGTCGAAAATGGTGCCCAGCGCGGTGTTCAGGTCCGCCTCGCGCACGCTGCCGTCCGCCTCCGGCGGATCGAAGTCCAGCTCCAGCGGCGCCTGGCCGATGGCGTCGGCGTCGGTGCCGTCGATGCGCGCCATATTGCCGTTCAGGGTCACCGTGTAGGTGCCGCCGAGGGCCTGGCGCAGGTTGACGAAGCTGTTCTTGTGGATGGTGATGCGGGTGCCGTCCGGTACCAGGCGCGCCGGCACGTCGCGGCTCACCACCACGGTGCGCTGTTCAGTGGATGCGTTGGCCAAATCAGACCTCGTCCATGTCTTCGACGGTGAAGCTCTCGCCGCAGCCGCATTCGCCGGTGGCGTTGGGGTTGCGGAACTTGAACAGGCTGTTGACGCCTTCCTTCACGTAGTCGATTTCCAGGCCGTTGAGCATCGCCAGCCACTTCTCCGGCACGTACAGCGGCACGCCTTCCACGTCGAAGTGCTTGTCGCCGGCCACCGGCTGGTCGACGAATTCCAGCTCGTACATGTAGCCGGAGCAGCCGGATTCATCCAGGTCGAGACGAATGCCGCCGGCCGCCGCGCGCTCGAGTTCGCGCTGCGCCTGCTTGCGGGCGGCCTCGGTCATCTTGATCTCGACCTGGCCGGGTACGAATGTCTGTACCGTCATAGTGATCGCCTCCGGAGAGTTCTGAATAACGCCCCTATAAAAAGGAGCGGACCTTGTGCAGTGCCTGGAACAGCTGGTCCACCTCTTCCAGGGTATTATAAATCGAGAACGACGCCCGCGTGGTGCCGGGGATGCCGAGCCGGTCCATCAGCGGCATGCAGCAATGATGGCCGGTGCGCACCGCCACACCCTGCTGGTCCAGCAGGGTGCCGACATCGGCCGGGTGGGCGCCGTCCAGCAAGAAGGAAAGTACACCCACCTTGGTGGCGGCGTCGCCGATGATTTTCAAGCCGTCGAAGGCCCGCGCCTGCTCGCTGGCGGAGGCCAGCAGCGCGTCCTCGTGGGTGGCCAGGGCGGTGCGGTCCTGCTGCTGCAGCCAGCGGGTGGCGGCGCCCAGGCCGATCACGCCGGCGATATTGGGCGTGCCCGGCTCGAATTTGTAGGGCAGCTGGTTCCAGGTGCTCTTTTCGAAGCTCACCGTCTCGATCATCTCGCCGCCGGTCTGGTAGGGCGGCATCGCGTCGAGCAGCTCGCGGCGGCCGAACAGCACGCCCACGCCGGTGGGGCCGAACATCTTGTGGCCGGAAAACGCGTAGAAATCGCAGCCGATCTGCTGCACGTCCACCGGGTAGTGGCCCACCGCCTGGGCGCCGTCCACCAGGGTCCAGGCGCCGGCTTCGCGGGCAGCCTTGACCAGTTCCGCCACCGGGGTCACCGAGCCCAGGCTGTTGGACACCTGGGACAGCGCCACGATGCGGGTGCGCTCGCTGAGCAGCTGGTGGAAGGCGTCGGTGTCGACGCTGCCGTCCTCGCGCAGTGGCGTCACCTGAAGGGTGGCGCCGGTGCGCTCGCACACCTGCTGCCAGGGCACGATATTGGCGTGGTGCTCCAGCGCGGTGATCAGAATCTCGTCGCCGGCCTGCAGCCGTTCGCGGCCCAGGCACTGCGCCACCAGGTTGATGCCTTCGGTGGTGCCCTTGGTGAGGATCACTTCCTCGCGGGCGGCGTTGATGAACGCCGCCAGATCCGCGCGGGCCGCCTCGAAGCCGGCCGTGGCGTGGTCGCTGAGATAGTGCGCCGCCCGGTGCACGTTGCTGTTCACGGTGCGGTAGTACTCACTCACCGCGTTGATCACCACCTGCGGTTTCTGGGTGGTGGCGGCGTTGTCCAGGTAAACCAGCGGCTTGCCGTTGACCTCCTGGTGGAGCACCGGGAACTGCGCGCGCAGGGCGTTCACGTCCAGGCTCATGCGGCCTCCTCGTCGGCGCCCCGGCTCTGGCCCAGCTCGCCGGCCAGCCAGGGCTGGGCCCAGTCGGCCACGGTCTGGTCGGGCAGACCCATCACCAGCTCGTTGACGAAGCCCAGGCTGAGCATGCGCTTGGCTTCCGCCAGCGGCACGCCGCGCGCCTGCAGGTAGAACTGCTGGCCGGCGTCCAGCTGGCCGACGGTGGCGCCGTGGGCGCACTTCACGTCGTCGTTGTAGATTTCCAACTCCGGCTTGGTGTAGATCTCGGCGCCCGGGTTGAGCAGCAGGTTCTTGTTGCTCAGCTCCGCCAGGGTGCCGCTGGCACCGGGGTGGATATGGATGCGGCCGTTGAGGATCGCCTTGCCTTTCTCGCCGGCGAGGCCCCGGTACACCTGGTTGGAGGTGCAGTCCGGCACCCGGTGCTCGACACAAAGCTGGTTGTCGATGTGGGTGCGGTCGCGGGCCACGAAAATGCCGTTCATGTTCAGTTCGGCGCCGCTCTTGTCGATAAAGGCGCGCACGTCGTTGCGGCGCAGCCGGTTGCCGGCCATCAGCTGGTAGCTGTCGATGCGGCTGACGCCGCTCTGGCGCAGCAGCAGGGTGCCGATGTGCAGGCTGTCGCGGGCCTCGCTCTGCAGCCGGTAGTGGCTGAGGTGGGCGTTGTCGCGGGTTTCGATGGCGGTCACCGCGTTGGTGAGCACCGGGCCCCGGCCCAGGTACTGCTCGATCAGCGTCATGCGGCTGCCGGTGCCGAGCACCACTTCCAGGCGCGTGTTGCAGTGCGCCGGCTGGTCGCCGTCGGCGTAATGGATCACCTGCACGGTGCCGGCCACGTCGGTGTTGGCGGCCACTTCCAGGGTAATGGCGTCGTCCAGCGCCGCGCCATTGTAGAGCGCGAACGGCGTGGTCAGGCCCTCCAGCCGGGACGCTTCCCGCTTCAGGGTGACGCCGTCGGGCAGGGCGCTGCGGCTTTCATCCAGCCGGCCGTTGACCAGCACCAGGCGGTAGTCGCCCAGCTCGGGCAGATCCGCCGGGGTGGCGGCGGCCGCGGCGCGCCGGTTCAGGTGGCCGTCGGCGAGCGGCTGCAGCGAGGTGTATTTCCACTGCTCGGTCTTGCGGCCGGGGAACACCGCCGCCTTCAGCGCCGCCAGGCTGCTGTCGCGCAACGCCGCCAACGCCGGGTTTTCCGCGTTGCTCTCCGTGGCGTCCTGGACATTCGCCAGCGCCTGGCGTTTGAGGTCCTCCGGGGAAAGCAATGCACTCATGCGCTTTGGTCCTTACCGTCGTTGCGGTCGCCGGTGAGCCAGCCGTAGCCGTGTTCTTCCAGCTCGTGGGCCAGCTCCTTGCCGCCGGACTTGATGATCTGGCCGTTGGAGAGCACATGCACGAAGTCCGGCACGATGTAGTCCAGCAGGCGCTGGTAGTGAGTCACCAGCACGATGCCGCGCTCCGGGCTGCGCAGGGAGTTGACCCCCCGGGCCACGGTTTGCAGGGCGTCGATGTCCAGGCCGGAGTCGGTCTCGTCGAGCAGCGCCAGCTTTGGCTCCATCAGCAGCATCTGCATGATTTCATTGCGCTTTTTCTCGCCGCCGGAAAAGCCTTCGTTGACGCCGCGCTTCAGGAATTGCGGGTCCAGGTCCACCTGCTTGCAGGTTTCGCGGGCCTTGCGCAGCAGGGTCACCGAATCCCACTCTTCCTTGCCCTGGGCCTTGCGGGTGGCTTCCAGCGCCGCCTTGAGGAATTCCATGTTGGACACACCGGGGATCTCCACCGGGTACTGGAACGCCAGGAACAGCCCCAGCTGGGCGCGCTCCTCCGGCTCCAGATCGGCGAGGCTCTTGCCCTCGAACAGGGCGTCGCCGCCGGTGATCTCGTAGTTGTCCTTGCCGGCCAGCACATTGGCCAGCGTCGATTTGCCGGAGCCGTTCGGACCCATGATGGCGTGCACCTCACCGGCGTTCACGGTCAGGTTCAGGCCCTTGAGAATGGGTTCGCCGGCTACGGCGGCGTGCAGATCACGAATTTCCAGCATGTAAATAACGCCTATGTATTCTGTCTAAGACTTTCCCGCGATGCTTTGCCGCGAAGGGCAAAGCCCGAGCCCAGCTTTCGCTGTTAACTGTCAACTGTTCACTGTTAACTAGCCCACCGCGCCTTCCAGGCTAACTTCCAGCAACTTCCCGGCTTCCACCGCGAACTCCATGGGCAGTTCCTTGAACACTTCCTTGCAGAAGCCGTTCACGATCATGGAGATCGCTTTCTCCGGGTCGATGCCCCGCTGCCGGCACAGGAACAGCTGGTCGTCACTCACCTTGGAGGTGGTGGCCTCGTGCTCGATGGTGGCGCTGGGGTGCTTGGACTCGATGTACGGAAAGGTGTGCGCGCCGCAGGTGTCGCCCAGCAGCAGAGAGTCGCACTGGGTGAAGTTGCGGGCGTTTTCCGCGCGCGGGCCCATGCGCACCAGGCCCCGGTAGGCGTTGGAGCTTTTGCCCGCCGAGATACCCTTGGAAACGATGGTACTGCGGGTGTTCTTGCCCAGGTGGATCATCTTGGTGCCGGTGTCCGCCTGCTGGGCGTGGCGGGTCAGCGCCACCGAGTAGAACTCGCCCACGGAGTTGTCGCCGCGCAGCACCACGGACGGGTACTTCCAGGTGATCGCCGAGCCGGTTTCCACCTGAGTCCAGCTGATCTTGGCGTTGTCGTGGGCGACGCCGCGCTTGGTCACGAAGTTGTAGATGCCGCCCTTGCCGTCCTTGTCGCCGGGGTACCAGTTCTGCACCGTGGAGTACTTGATCTCGGCGCCGGGCAGGGCCACCAGCTCCACCACCGCCGCGTGCAGCTGGTTTTCATCGCGCTGCGGCGCGGTGCAGCCTTCCAGGTAGCTCACGTAGCTGCCTTCGTCGGCGACGATCAGGGTGCGCTCGAACTGGCCGGTGTTGGCCTCGTTGATGCGGAAATAGGTGGACAGCTCCATGGGGCAGCGTACGCCCTTGGGGATGTAAACAAAGGAGCCGTCGGTGAATACCGCCGAGTTGAGGCCGGCGAAGAAGTTGTCGCCCTTGGGCACCACGGAGCCCAGGTACTTCTTGACCAGTTCCGGGTGCTCGTGGACCGCCTCGGAGATCGAGCAGAAGATCACGCCCGCCTCAGCCAGCTTGGCCTTGAAGGTGGTGCCCACGGAGACCGAGTCGAACACCGCGTCCACGGCCACCCCGGCGAGCATTTCCTGCTCGTGCAGCGGGATACCCAGCTTCTTGTAGGTGTCCAGCAGTTCCGGGTCCACCTCGTCCAGGCTCTGGGGCCGGTCCTCCATGCTCTTGGGCGCGGAGTAGTAGGAGATGGCGTTCAGGTCCACCGGCGGGTAGGTGACGTGGGCCCAGTTGGGCTCGGCCATCTCCAGCCAGTTGCGATAGGCGTCCAGACGCCACTCCAGCAGCCATTCCGGTTCGCCTTTCTTGGCGGAAATGACGCGGATCACGTCCTCGTTCAGGCCCGGAGGCAAGGTGTCGGACTCCACCAGGGTGGTGAAACCCGCCTCGTACTCGGAGCTGATCACTTTGTCGAGTTCGGCTTGCGTGCTCATAATTAGCGGAATACCAGAGTAAATTACTCAGGTATTATACGGTATATGACGGCGAGGGGGAATCCGGGGTGTGAAAGCGCGGCCCATGGCCCCGATAGGGCCGGCAACGGTATCATATTTCGCCCTTCGTGCGTATAATCCGCCGGTTTCAGGAACCCCCAACTGGAGTGATCAGACAGATGGCTGTTGAGCGTACCCTCTCTATTATCAAGCCTGATGCCGTGGGCAAGAACGCGATCGGCGAGATCGTTGGCCGTTTCGAAAAGGCCGGCCTGAACGTGGTGGCCATGAAGATGCTGCACCTGAGCAAAGAGCAGGCCGAAGGCTTCTACGCCGAGCACAAAGAGCGTCCCTTCTTCGGCGACCTGGTCGGTTTCATGACCAGCGGCCCCGTGGTAGTACAGGTGCTGGAAGGCGAAGACGCGGTCAAGAAAAACCGTGATCTGATGGGTGCCACCAACCCGAAAGACGCCGAAGCCGGCACCATCCGTGCCGATTTTGCGGAAACCATCGACGAAAACGCTGTCCATGGTTCTGATTCCACCGAATCCGCCGCCCGTGAAGTGGACTACTTCTTCGCCGACGAGGAAGTCTGCCCGCGCACCCGCTAAGGGCTGCAAGGAGCGAAGCAATGAGTGCCCCCGACAAGGTAAATCTGCTCGGTCTCACCTATCCCGAGATGGAAGCCTTCTTCCTGGACATGGGCGAGAAGAAATTCCGCGCCCAGCAGGTGATGAAGTGGATCCACCACCATCAGGTGGATTCGTTCGAGCAGATGACCGACGTGGGCAAGGCCCTGCGTGAAAAACTCGTCCGTGTGGCGGAAATTCGCGGCCCGGAGGTGCTCCACGAGGGCATCTCCCGGGACGGCACCCGTAAATGGGTGTTCGAGGCCGACAACGGCGGCGCCGTGGAGACCGTGTTTATTCCCGACGGTCGCCGCGGCACCCTGTGTGTCTCTTCCCAGGTGGGTTGCGCCGTGGACTGCAGTTTCTGCTCCACCGGCAAGCAAGGCTTCCAGCGCGATCTCACCAGCTCGGAAATCATCGGCCAGGTCTGGCAGGCGAGCCGTTCGTTCGGCCCGCGCAAGAACCTGGGCGAGCACCCGATCACCAATGTGGTGATGATGGGCATGGGCGAGCCGCTGCTGAACTATCAGCCGGTACTGGCCGCCATGCGCCTGATGCGCGACGACCTGGGCTATGGCATCAGCAAGCGCCGCATCACGCTGTCCACCTCCGGGGTGATCCCCAAGATTGATCAGCTCAGCGCCGACCTGGACGTGTCCCTGGCGGTGAGTCTGCACGCCCCCAACGACGAGCTGCGCAACGAACTGGTGCCGCTCAACCGCAAATATCCGCTCAAGGAGCTGATGGCGGCGTGCAAGCGTTACAGTGACAACATCACCCATCGCCACAACACCATCACCATGGAATACGTGATGCTGCGCGATGTGAACGACAAACCGGAGCACGCCCGCCAGCTGGTCAAGCTGCTGCGCGGCATTCCGGTGAAGGTGAACCTGATTCCCTTCAACCCGTTTCCCCACGCGGGCTATGAACGCTCGCGCAAAAGCGACATTCTGGCATTCCACAAATTCCTGAATGACAATGGCGTCATGACCACCGTGCGCACTACCCGAGGCGACGATATCGACGCCGCCTGCGGCCAGTTGGTGGGCGAAGTGAAAGACCGTACCCGTCGCAGCGAACGATGGAAGGAATCCATTTTCCATCGCTCGGAACAGCCCGACAGCAAAACAGCATCCGTGCAATGAACCCAATGCTTCGACAGCTCGTTCTGATTCTGGTGGCCACCGTCGCGGTGGCCGGCTGCACCACCACGACCACCGGCGGCGGGCCCGCCGCCGACCCCAAGGAAGCGGTGCGCACCCGGGTCGCCGCCGGTTTGCAGTATCTGCAGATGGGCGACCCGTCCGAAGCCCGCCGCCATTTCTCCCGCGCGCTGTCCATCGACGACGACAGCGCCGCCGCCCACAACGCCATGGCGCTGCTGTACAACTACGAGCGCGACGCGGAGAAAGAGGAATACCACTACCGCAAAGCGCTGTCCGCCGACCGCAACTACGCCCCGGCACTGAACAATTACGGCACCTTGCTGTACACCCAGCGGCGCTACGAAGAGGCCCTGGAGAAATTCAAACGCGCCGCCAACGACCCCAACTATGAAGGCCGCGCCAGCGCCTTCAGCAACATGGGGCAAAGCTACGCGGCGCTGGACCGGCCCGGCGACGCCAAGGACGCGTTCATCCGTGCCCTGCGCCTCAACGGCCGCTCCACCCACGCCACCCTGCAACTGGCCAAGCTCTATCATGAAGAGGGCCGCCACCAGATGGGCTGGGATTACTACAAACAGTACGAGCGCCGCATCGGCCGGCAGAGCGCCGAAGGGCTGTGGACCGGCATTCAACTGGCCGCCGCCCTCGGCTTACAGGATCAGCAGTCCAGCTATGAGCTGGCCTTGCAGAATCTCTATCCCGGTACCCGGGAGCACAAGCTCTGGCAGGAATGGCGGAGCGCGCAGGAGGGACGTCAATGAGCGCCAACGAGACCGTATTACCCGGCGAGAGACTGCGCCGGGCCCGGGAAGAGAAGGGTCTCAGCCAGGAGGAAGCCTGCAAGCATCTGCGGCTGTCCACTTCCTATATGCGGGCCCTGGAACAAGACGATTACGAGCGCCTGCCCGAAGCCCCCTTCATCAAGGGCTATCTGCGTAACTACGCCCGTTTTCTGGGCTTGCCGGCGGAAGAGCTGGCCCGGCAATTCCAGCAGCGCGTGGACGAAATGCGCCAGGATGAGCGCGAGCGCGAGCAGGCCGCCCTGGACGAAGCCCCCAGCAACCGCGAATGGCGCCTGCCGGCCCTGGCGGTGCTGGTGGTGGTGCTGCTGGTGGCCGTGGGCTGGTGGCTGTGGCCCCGCGACGACATGAGCGCGCCGGAACCGTCCGTGGACGACGGCGGCCGTGGCGGCGAGGAAACCTTCGACAGCCCGGCGCCGCCGCAGGCCCCGGAGCCGGCCATGCCGGAAACCATCGAACCCACCGACCCGGTGGACGACAGTCTGCAGCCGCTGCCGGAAAGCGGCGGCGACAGCGACCAGGGCGGCGAGCCGCCCTCCGAACAGTCCAACGACGGCTCCTCCGGCGGTGAACCCGCGTCCCGCCCGGAGCTGGCGGAACAGACACCGCAAAGCCAGGCCTCGCAGACCGAACTGGCCGCCGCCCCCGGCGAAGACGGCATCGACAGCCTGGCCCTGGAATTTTCCCGCGTTTGCTGGATCAAAGTGGTGGACGCCACCGGCGCCACGCTCACCCAGGGCCAGCAAAACGCCGGCGGCAGCGTCAATCTGGACGGCGAGGCGCCGTTCCGCGTTACCCTGGGCGACGCGGCGGCAGTGAGCGCGGTACGCATCAACGGCTCCGCGGTCAGCCTGCCCAGCCAACGCTCCGGTGACGTGGTCCGCGTCACGCTGCCCTAGTCGTTTCAGGAGTTAGCATGGAACCGGAAGTCACCATCAAGCGCCGTAAATCCCGTCAGATTCACGTCGGCTCCGTGCCGGTGGGCGGCGATGCGCCGATCTCCGTGCAGAGCATGACCAACACCGACACCTGCGATGTGGACGCCACCGTCGCCCAGATCCGGGCTCTGGAAGGCGTGGGCGCGGACATCGTGCGCGTTTCGGTGCCCACCATGGATGCCGCCGAGGCTTTCGGCAAAATCCGCAAGCAGGTGAGCCTGCCGCTGGTGGCGGACATCCACTACGACTACAAGATCGCCCTGAAAGTGGCCGACGAAGGCGCCGACTGCCTGCGCATCAACCCGGGCAACATCGGCCGCGAGGACCGGGTGCGCGCGGTGATCGAATCCGCCCGCGACCACGGCGTGCCGATCCGCATCGGCGTCAACGCCGGCTCGCTGGAAAAAGAGCTGCAGCGCAAGTACGGCGAACCGACCAGCGACGCGCTGGTGGAATCCGCCCTGCGCCACGCCGAGATCCTCGACCGCTACGATTTCCAGGACTTCAAGGTCAGCGTCAAAGCCTCCAACGTGTTCATGACCCTGCAGGCCTACCGCAAGCTGGCCAGCCAGATCGAGCAGCCCCTGCACCTGGGCGTCACCGAGGCCGGCACCTTCCGCTCCGGCACGGTGAAATCCTCGGTGGCCCTGGGCGGGCTGCTGATGGAAGGCATCGGCGACACCATCCGCGTGTCCCTGGCCGCCGATCCGGTGGAGGAAATCCGCGTCGGCTTCGACATTCTGAAAAGCCTCAACCTGCGCAAGAAGGGCGTGAACATCATCGCCTGCCCGAGCTGTTCACGGCAGAACTTCGACGTCATCAAGACCGTCAACGAGCTGGAAGCGCGCCTGGAAGACATCAACGAATCCGTGGACCTGGCGGTGATCGGCTGCCTGGTCAACGGCCCCGGCGAAGCCCGCGAAGTCGATGTCGGCCTCACCGGCGGCACGCCCAATAACCTGTCCTACGCGGACGGCCAGAAGAGCCACCACATCAAGTCCGAGAACTTGGTCGACGAGCTGGAGCGCATGGTGCGCGCCAAGGTGGCCCGCCAGCGCGAGGACGAAGAGAAAGGCGTGATCCTGCGAAGCGAATAACGCCCCGCAAGACGTTAAATAAGGAGAACCGGTGAGCAACAAGATCACGTCGATTCGTGGCATGAACGACGTTCTGCCCGAGCAGACGCCCCTGTGGCAGTGGCTGGAGCAGCGCGCCCGGGCGGTGCTGGCGGCCTACGGCTACCAGGAGATTCGTCTTCCCATCGTCGAGCGCACCGAGCTGTTCGCGCGCGGCATCGGCGAAGTGACCGACATCGTCGAAAAAGAGATGTACACCTTCGCCGACCGCAACGACGACAGCCTGACGCTGCGCCCGGAAGGCACCGCCGGCTGCGTGCGCGCCGCCGAGCAGCACGGGCTGCTCTACAACCAGACCCAGCGGCTCTGGTACACCGGCCCGATGTTCCGCTACGAGCGGCCCCAGGCCGGCCGCAGCCGCCAGTTCCACCAGATCGGCGTGGAAACCTTCGGCATCGCCACCCCGGACATCGACGCGGAAGTGATCCTGCTCACTGCCCGGCTGTGGAAAGAGCTGGGCCTGAGCGACCAGGTCACCCTGGAGCTCAACACCCTGGGCGATAACGACGACCGCGCCCGCTATCGCGAGGCGCTGGTGGCGTTTCTGCGCGAGCACCGCGAGCGGCTCGACGAGGATTCGCAAAACCGCCTGGAGCGCAACCCGCTGCGCGTGCTCGACAGCAAGGACCCGGGCACCCGCGAGGTGCTGGAAAACGCCCCGCGCCTGGCCGACCATCTGGGCGACGAGGCGCGCGCCCACTTCGACGGGCTGCGCGCGCTGCTGGACGCCGCCGGCGTGCCCTATGTGATCAACCCCAACCTGGTGCGCGGGCTGGATTACTACGGCCGAACCGTGTTTGAGTGGACCACCACCGCGCTCGGTGCCCAGGGCACGGTCTGCGCCGGCGGCCGCTACGACGGCCTGGTGCAGCAATTGGGCGGCAAGCCGACCCCGGCGGTGGGCTTCGGCATGGGCCTGGAGCGGCTGGTGTTGCTGCTCGAACAAAAGCGTCCGGAACTGCCGGCGCCGGTGGCGATCTATATTACCGCCATGGGCGACGTGCAGACCCAGGCGCTGGTGCTGGCCGAGAAACTGCGCGACGCCCTGCCCGGTGTCGGCATTCAGTGTCATTGCGGCGGCGGCGGCTTCAAAAGCCAGATGAAGAAAGCCGACCGCAGCGGCGCCCGCTTCGCCCTGATCCTGGGGGAAGACGAAGTGGCCGCCAAACAGGTGGCGGTGAAACCGCTGCGTGATCAAAGCGAACAACAGCAACTGTCCGAGGACGAGGTCGCCCAGTGGCTGGCCGCGCGCCTCGCGCCAAAAAGCGAATAAGGAGACATTGGGGTGGCAGATTACATCCGGGACGAAGAAGAACAGGCGGAACGCCTCAAGGAATGGTGGCAGAAGAACGGCACCGCCACGATTGTGGTGATCGTGCTGGCGATCGGTTCCATGATCGGCTGGCGCCAGTGGCAGGAGCACAGCAGCGGCCAGGCGGCGGAAGCGTCCAAGGTGTACGAATCCCTGGTCGCCGGCCTGGGCCAGGGCGGTGACGCCGAGCAGGTGCGCAGCGCCGCCGACACCCTGCTGGAAGACTTCGAGTCCACCGCCTACGCGGATTACGCCCGCCTGGCCCTGGCCAAGCTGGCCGCCGACGAGGGCAACCTCAACGGCGCCGCCGAGCAGCTCAAAGCGGTGGCCGAAGACGCCGCCAGCAAGGAGCTGGAATACACCGCCCGGGTACGCCTGGCGCGGGTGCAGATCGAACAGGGGGATCTGGACGCCGCGGAACAGCAGATTTCGCGCACCTTCCCGGAAGCCTGGGAAGCCCAGGCGCTGGAGTTGAAAGGGGACATCGCCGGCGCCCGGGAAAAATGGGACGCGGCCCGCGACGCCTACACCGGCGCGCTGGAGGCACTGGATAACGGCGCCGCCAAGGACCGCGTGCAAATGAAACTCGACGACATGAAGTCCCTATAGTGAACCCTATGTTGAAAGCCTTCACGGCCCCGTTTTTGCTCGGTCTGGTGGCGCTGGCCGGTTGCAGCAGCAACCCCAACGCCATCGAACCCAACCCACTGCCGGAGTTCGAGGCCCGCTACGACGTGGACCGTCTGTGGCGCTCCGGCGCCGGTGACGGCGTCGACGAAACCGCCATGACGCTGACCCCGGCGGTGACCAACCAGCAGGTGTTCGCCGCCGACATCCACGGCCGCGTCTACGCCTTCGACCGGGAAAACGGCAAACGCCAGTGGCGCAGCAAAACCGAGGACCGCATTTCCGGCGGCCTCTACGCCGGCTACGGCCAGGTGCTCTACGGCACCCGCGAAGGCGATGTGGTGGCCCTGGACAGCGAAGACGGCGAGCCGCTGTGGCGCACCGAAGTGAGCAGTGAAGTGCTGGCGGCGCCCACCAGCAACGGCGGCCTGGTGGTGGCGCAGACCATCGACGGCCATGTGCTGGGCCTGGACGGCAGCAGCGGCGAGCAACTCTGGGACTACGAAACCACGGTGCCCAACCTGACCCTGCTCGGCGGTGCCCAGCCGGTGATCGTCAACGGCCGGGTCTACGCCGGCTTCGCCAGCGGCAAGGTGGCCGCCATCGAAGCGGACACCGGCGCGCCCCTGTGGGAGCGCCGCGTGGCAGAACCCTCCGGCCGCTCCGAGCTGGACCGCCTGGTGGACGTGAACGCCAACATGCTGGTGGAAAACGGCGGCGTCTTCACCGCCACCTTCCAGGGCCAGCTGTCGGTGCTCGACTGGGAAAACGGTCGCCCCTACTGGAGCAAGGACCTGTCCAGCCACCAGACCATCAGCTCCTACCTGGGCACCCTGTTCGTGGCCGACGATGAAGGCCTGGTGCGCGCCGCCGAGCAGCGCAGCGGCAGCTTCCTGTGGCAGCAGGACAAGCTCTACGGCCGCCGCCTCACCGGCACCGCCGTCCAGGACGGCCTGGTGGTGGTCGGCGACTTCGAAGGTTACCTGCACTGGATGGACGCCGACACCGGCGAGCTGGTGGCCCGCTACCGCCACGACCGCGACGGCTTCTCGTCCACGCCGGTGGTGGTCGACGACGTTCTCTACGCGCTCAGCGCCGACGGCAAGCTCGCCGCCTACCGCATCGAAGCGGACGACTAGGCGCAAGCCCCGAGCTACAAGCCCCGCGCATCGCCGGGCTTGTAGCTTGCCATTTGTAGCTAGAAACCCCGCACGCCTGTATCCTGCCCCCTAAATCACCACAGCCACTCCGACCGAGCCCCAATGAAACCCGTGATCGCCCTGGTGGGCCGCCCCAATGTGGGCAAATCCACGCTGTTCAACCGCCTTACCCGCACCCGTGACGCCATCGTGGCGGACTTCCCCGGCCTCACCCGGGACCGCCAGTACGGCGACGGCCGCCTGGGCGACCGCCCCTACACGGTGGTCGACACCGGCGGCATCGGCGAAAGCGAAGAGGGCATCGACCGGCCGATGACCGACCAGGCCCTGCAGGCGGTGGGCGAAGCGGACGTGGTGCTGTTCCTGGTGGACGGCCGCGCCGGCCTCACCGCCGCCGACGAGCAGGTGGCCTCGGAGCTGCGCAAGCTGCCCAAGCCGGTCTACCTGGCGGTCAACAAAACCGACGGCCTGGACCCGGACACCGCCCTGGCGGACTTCTACGGCCTGGGCCTCACCGAGTTGTTCCCGATCGCCGCCGCCCACGGGCGCGGCGTGCGCGGCATGATCACCGAGGTGCTCAAGGCATTTCCCGAAGCGGACGAGGACGACGGCGAGCCCGCCGACCCGGACACCGTGCGCGTGGCGGTGCTGGGGCGCCCCAATGTGGGCAAATCCACCCTGATCAACCGCATCCTCGGCGAGGAGCGGGTGGTGGTGTTCGACCAGGCCGGTACCACCCGCGACACCATCGAGGTGCCGTTCGTGCGCCAGGACCGCAACGGCGACGGCGAGCGCAACTACGTGCTGATCGACACCGCCGGCATCCGCCGCCGCGGCAAGGTCCACGAGACCATCGAAAAGTTCTCCGTGATCAAGGCGCTGCAGGCGGTGGACGCCGCCCAGGTGGTGATGGTGGTGATCGATGCCCGCGACGGCATCACCGACCAGGACCTGCACCTGCTCGGCTATGTGCTGGAAACCGGCCGCGCCCTGGTGATCGCGGTGAACAAATGGGACGGCCTGGAGGCCGACCACCGCCAGTGGGTCAAGCGCGAGCTGGAACGGCGCTTGCATTTCGCCCCCTGGGTGAAGGTGCACTTTATTTCCGCGCTGCACGGCACCGGCGTCGGCGACCTGTTCGGCTTTATCGAACGCGCCTGGGATTCCGCCTTCATCAAGCTGGGCAGCAACGCGCTCACCCGCATGCTGCAGGACATCACCCACTCGCACCCGCCGCCGCGCGCCGGGCGCTTCCGGGCCAAGCTGCGCTACGCGCATCTGGGGGGCTCGAATCCGCCCACGGTGGTGATCCACGGCAACCGTACCGAGTCGTTACCGAACAGCTACCAGCGCTACCTGGAGAACCGCTTCCGGGAGCTGCTAAAAATTGAAGGTTCGCCGATCCGGCTGGAGCTGAAGTCCGGCGACAACCCCTACGAGGGCCGCAAGACCCAGCTCACCGAACGCCAGATCAAACGCAAACGCCGCATGATGAAGCACGTTAAGAAATAGCCGGTTCTAAAATCTGGGGGAAGAAGTGCGGGGGCATAAACTTCTACTACTGGCCTGTCTGCCATGGCTGACTCTGCCTGCCTGGGCGGACGCGCCGTTCGATTCTGATAGCGAGGTGCCCCGGGTGCTGACCCCGGCGCGCCTGGACCAGCCCATTTCCGAAGTGCCCGCCAGCGTTACTATCATCGACCGCGAACTGATCCGCGTCAGCGGCGCCCGGGAGCTGCACGAGGTGCTGCGCCTGGTGCCGGGCATGGCGGTGGCCAAGGCCGACGGCAACGTGCCCACGGTCTCCTACCACGGCACCCAGGCCCGCGACGCCCGCCGCATGCTGGTGCTGATCGACGGGCGCAGCGTCTACCAGCCCGGCTTCGCCCGGGTCAGCTGGAACGATCTGGCGGTCAGTCTGGAAGACGTGGAACGCATCGAAGTCACCCGTGGCCCGGCCTCCGCCGCCTACGGCGCCAACGCCTTCACCGGGGTGATCAACATCATTACCCGCGACCCCCGCGACAGTGTCGGCCAGCGGGTCAGCGTGCGCGCCGGCAACAACGGCATCCGCGACGCGCGCCTGGGGGCCAGTCACCAGTTCGAGAACGGCGCCTTCCGCGTCAGCGTCAGCAGCCAGCGCGACGACGGCTACGACGCCGGCATCACGCCGCTGGAAAACGGCGACGCCAAGCGCGTCGACAAGCTCAACAGCCGCACCGTGTTCGAGCTGTCCCCCCGCGACACGCTCACCGTGCACGCCGGCGGCAGCCGCTCACGGCTGGACCGGCCGCCGGAATCCGGCCTGCAGGAACTGGCCGACTACTACGACGACACCCACCAGGTGGGCGAGCGGGCCTTCTTCGGCCTCGATTGGCAACGCCAGTTTTCCCCGCGCCACCAGCTCAAGGTGAGCGCCTACGGCCAGTACACCAACGAAGACAACAACCTGGACCTGTGCTTCCGCGACCCGCTCACCGGCGCCCAGGGGCCCGGCGGCGGCCTGTTTTTCTCCCAAGAGTTGCGCGACCTGTACCTGGCCAACAACAGCAATATCGACCAGACCCTGGCCGCCGCCGGCGCCGACCCGGGGATACAGAACCGCTACGCCACCCTGCAGGCCAGCGGCGCCCAGGCGTTCTGCGGCCGCGCCTGGCTGGACACCCAGGAAACCCGCTACGACCTGGAAATCCAGGACACCCTGCAGGTCACCGACTGGGCACGGCTGGTGGCCGGCGCCAACCTGCGCCACGACCGGGGCGAATCCCAGGCGTTCTTGTCCGGCACCGGTGAGAACGTCAGCCGGCGCCTGTTCGCCAACCTGGCGGTGAAACCGGTGGCGCCGGTGACCATCAACCTGGGCGGCTTCTGGGAACACGACGACATCAATGGCGAGCACTTCAGCCCCCGCGCCGGCATCAACTGGCAGGTGGTGCGCGGCCACACCCTGCGCGCCTCCTACGCCCGGGCGTTGCGCACCCCGGACATCTACGAAGACCAGGCGCGCATCAATCTGCCGATCACCGACCTGAACGCGCCCTTCGCCGGCAACGAGCAGGCCCTGCTGGGCTGGAACCCGGCCTACTTCTTCGTCACCCAGCAGAGCCCCGGCATGCTCAAGCCGGAGCGCATCCGCTCCCGCGAGCTGGGCTACTACGGGCGCTTCTTCGCCGGCGCCCTGGGCGGCTTCGAGTTGGATATCCGCTATTTCCGCGAAGAACTCTGGGATCTGGTCAGCGGCGCGCTCAACCCGTTCGAGTTCGACCCGGCCAACGACGGCGAGGTGAAGCACCGCGGCACAGAGGCGCAGCTGAGCTGGCGGCCCAACGGCCAGCACCTGCTGCGCGTCACCGGCGCCCATGTGCACACCGAAACCGACAACGGCACCGAGCAGCGCTTCGCCGCCCGCGACAGCGCCAGCGCCCTGTGGCACTGGCGCCTCGGCGGCGGCTGGTCCTGGTCCACCGCCTACTACCTGGCCCGCGATTACAACGACTACCCCTTCGAGCGGCTGGATGCGCAGCTCGGTTTCCGGCACCGTCTGCATCAGACAGAGGTGGAATGGCGTTTCGTGGTCCAACACCCGCTCAATAAAGAACCGGTGGTTTTTGTCGAAAACCAGTACCAGGACGACCAGCGCTATTGGATCGGCGCCACGGTCACTTTCTAGGGATCAGAAGCGGGGATCGCAGCCGATGAGGCACGATAACAGCAACACAGACGGCGCCCGGAGGCGCGGCGGCTAGGATGCGTCACGCCTGGGGGATAGGTTTACTGCTGCTTAGCGTGGTGGCCGGTGTGGCCGCCGCGGGCGCCCCTGCGTTCGGCGCTTACGCGGCGGACAGCGGCGAGCAGGGCGCCCCGGTGCGGCTGGCGGTGCGCGCCACTTCCCCGGACACCGCCAGCGAGTTCGCCGGCGTGCTGCGCGCCCTCGCCGGCGACACCCTGCGCCTGGTGGACGACGCCCCCGACCTGGTGCTGGCCCTGGGCGAGCAGGCGTTCCGCGACGCCCTCGCCGCCGGCGGACCGCCGGTGCTGGGCCTGGCGGTGCCACGCCGCGCCGCCGACCGACTGATCACCGACGATTGCCAGTGCAGCGCCATCTGGCAGGGCGTGCCGCTGGACACCCAGCTGGCCCTGTTGCGCGCCCTGCTGCCGGAAGCCCGCCGCATCGGCATTCTGCGCGCCCCGCACAGCGTCTGGCGGACCCTGCCGCCGGCGCCGCCGGGCCTGAGCCTGGAGGCGGTCACCGTCCCCGAGCCGGACCGGCTGGGCGCGCTGCTGCGCCGCCACCTGCCGGAGTGGGACGCACTGCTGCTGCCCGAGGACCACAGCCTGTTCGACGGCGGCGCCGCCCGCCTGGTGCTGCTCACCAGCTACCGCCAGCGGGTGCCGGTGGTGGGGCCGGACGGCGCCTATGTGCGCGCCGGCAGCGTCGCCAGCGCCCGCGTGCTGCTTAAGGATCTGGCCGCCGCCGCGCTGGACGCGGTGCACGCCCACCAGCGGCTTGCCCACTGGCCCGCGCCGGGCTTCGCCGGCCATTATTCCCTGGCCGTGAACGAGCACGTGGCCGGCGCCTACGACCTGGGCCCGGTGGAACGGGCGCCCCTGGAACGGATTTTGGAGGCTACGCCATGACACGTCGCGGCGGCATTCGCCGGCAACTGCAATGGCTGGGGGTGATCCCGGCGCTGATCATGCTGATCCTGGTGCTGGTATCGCTCACCTGGCAGCGCTTTCAGGACGCCGACAACGAAGTGCGCCAGCTGGGCGGCTTCCTCGCCCAGCAACTGGCCGGCAGCGCCGAATACGGCGTGCTCAGCGGTAATCTGTCCGACCTGCGCCGCCAGGCCAACATGGTGCTGGCGCGCCCGGACGTGCAGTACGTGCAGTTCCGCGACCAGGACGGCGAGCCGCTGCTGCGCGCCGGCCTGGAGGCCGACCGGGTGGTGGGCGAGGACGTGCTGGAGTTCCACGCCGGCATCTACCGCCAGCCGGTGGCCCTGGACCCGGCCTTCGGCGAAGGCCGCTCGGCGCGGCCGGACCGTATCGGCGAGGTGGTGCTGGGCGTGTCCCGGGGGCGCATCCTCGCCCGCCAGAAGGAGATCATCGGCACCAGCCTGCTACCGGCGCTGCTGGCCATGGTGGTGGGGCTGTTCAGCGCCGGTTATCTGGCGCGCCAGATCGCCGACCCGATCAGCTACCTGTCCGGGCTGGTGCGGGTGATCCGCGGCGGCGACTACCACGTGCGCGGGGTGCGCCCGCTCAGCGGCGAGCTGGGCCACCTGCAGACCGACATCAACGAACTGGCCGCCAGCCTGGACCAGGCCCGCCGCGATCAGCAGGTCGCCATGACCGAGCTGCGCGAGGCCCACCACCGCGCCGAACACGCCAGCCAGGCCAAGAGCGACTTCCTGGCGATGATGAGCCACGAGCTGCGCACCCCCATGAACGGCGTGCTCGGCATGCTGCAGCTGCTGGAAACCACCCACCAGGACGACGAGCAGCGCGAATACACCGACGCCGCCCTGGAATCCACCGGCCACCTGCTGGCAGTGATCAACGACATCCTCGACTTCTCGCGCATCGAAGCCGGGCGCATGGAGATCGACCAGAGCTACTTCGCCCCGGAACCGCTGCTGCAGAACTGCGTGGGCACCTTCCGCTACCTGGCCCGGGAAAAGGGCCTCTACCTGGACATGGAGGGCGCGGAAGCGCTGGCCGGCCTGGAGATCCGCTCCGACGCCACCCGCCTGCGGCAGATCCTCAGCAACCTGATCTCCAACGCGGTGAAATTCACCGAGGCCGGCGGCATCCGCGTGCTGGTGGGCGTGCGCCACGACGAGCGCCACATGCTCAACCTCACCATTGACGTGCGCGACACCGGCATCGGCATCGCCGAGCACAAGCTCGACCGGCTGTTCCAGGCGTTCTCGCAGCTGGATTCGTCCAGCGCCCGGCGCTTCGGCGGCACCGGCCTGGGGCTGGTGATCGCCCGGCGCCTGGCGCAGATTCTCGGCGGCGACCTGACCGTCACCAGCGACCCGGAGCAGGGCAGCTGCTTCTCCCTGGCGCTGCGCGTACGCAGCCGCGCCGTGGAGCAGCCGGCGGTGGCGGAACCAAAAAAGGAGGTCACCCAGCTGAGCGGCCGGGTGCTGCTGGTGGAGGACAACGACGTCAACCGGCTGGTGGCGTGCCGCATGCTCGAGCACTTGGGGCTGGAAGTGGCCACCGCCGGCGACGGCGCCACCGCCCTGGCCATGTGCGCGGAGCAGACCTTCGACTGCCTGCTGATGGACGTGCAAATGCCGGTCATGGACGGCCTGGAAGCCACCCGCGCCCTGCGCCGCCGCGAGCGGGAAGCCGGCCGCGACCCGGTGCCGATCATCGCGCTCACCGCCAACGCCATGTTCGAAGAGCGCCAACGCTGCCTCGCCGCCGGCATGGACGCCCACCTGGCCAAACCCTTCCGCCGCCGCCGCCTCGCCCGCCTCCTTAGCCGCTACCTGTAAACCAAGCCGGGGCTGGGGAGGGCCTTAGGGGCGGGCTGTGGAGAAGGCTTTGTGGGGAGCGGATCTTGTGGGAGCGGGCTGTGGGAGCGGGCCTCGCCCGCGAAAGGGTGGCTTTTAGCCACCCGGCGGGATGCCAGAGACGCTGTTGGTGCTGCCGTTAGAACGGCCTCTGGAACCCTGCCGGCCGGCTTTGCCGGCCTTTCGCGGGCAGGGCCCGCTCGCACAAGGCTAGCTCCCACAAGCCCTCACTCCGAAGACTCAGTCCTTACAATCCGAGTCACAGTCGCCTCAAACGCCCCCTTGGCCAGCCGCGTCTCCACGGTTTGACCTTCTTTCAGCGCGTCCACCGACCGCAATGGCTGCCCCTCCACCAGCGTCAACGAATAGCCCCGATCCAGGGTCGCCAGCGGGCTGGCGGTGTGCAGCCGCCGCGCCGCGCCGTCCAGGCGCTGCGCCAGATGCCGCTGCTGATGCCGCAACGGCACCGGCAGCCGCCGCTGCAGCTCGTGCAACCGCTGCGCCTGGCGCGCCACCTGGGACGCCGGTGACTGCTGGCGCAGGCGCACGTCCAGCGGCTGCCAGCGGCCGCGCAGCAGCGCCAGGCGGTGATTGAGAGTGCGCGCCATGCGCGCCTGCAGCTCGTCCACCTGCTGGCGGGTCTGCTCCAGCTGCCGGTTCGGGTGGCGGGCGTGCAGCCGCCGGGCCAGGCCTTCCAGCCGCTGGCGCTGGCCTCGCAGGTTCTGGACCATCAAATGCCGCTGGCGGCGGCCCAGCACCCCCAGGCGGGCGAGCAGGGCGTCGCCGTCCGGGCTGATCAGCTCCGCCGCCGCCGAGGGCGTGGGCGCGCGCACGTCGGCGGCGAAATCGCACAGCGACACGTCCACCTCGTGGCCCACTGCGCTGACCACCGGAATCGGGCTGTCCGCCACCGCGCGCACCAGCGCCTCGTCGTTGAACGCCCACAAATCTTCCAGGCTGCCGCCGCCGCGCCCCAGCACCAGCACGTCGCATTCGTTGCGCTGAATCGCCAGGGCCAGCGCCCGGCGGATCTGCGCCGGCGCTTCGGCGCCCTGCACCGGGGTCGGGTATATCAGCACCGGAATCGACGGTGCCCGGCGCCGGAGCACCTGCAGCACATCGCGGATCGCCGCGCCGCTGGGGCTGGTGATCACCCCGATACGCCTGGGCCACGCCGGTAGTGGGCGCTTACGTTCCTGGGCGAACAACCCCTCGGATTCCAGCTTCGCCTTGAGCGCCTCGAACTGGGCGCGCAAGGCGCCTTCACCCGCTTCCTCCATGTGCTCGACGATGATCTGGAAACCGCCCCGGGGCACGAACACCGTCACCCGGGCGCGCACCAGAATCTGCTGGCCGTCGCGGGGCTGGAAGCGCAGCAGGCTGTTACGGTTCCGAAACATGGCCGCGTTAACCTGGGCGCGATCGTCCTTTAGGCTGAAATAGATATGCCCGGAGCGCGGCCGCGCCAGGTTGGAGATCTCGCCCTGCAGCCAGATCAGCGGGAAGCTGCCCTCCAGCAGGCCCTGGGCCTCCAGGTTCAAGCGGCTGACGGAATACGGTTCGGTGCGCGAAGAAGTCATGCCGCGCAATGTAGCGATTTCTGGCGCTGGAGACCACCGCCGTGATTGCTGCTGGGGCGGGAAATGTTCTATAATGTTCGGCTTAATTTAACGGAGCCCCTGGTTCGCCCTTGCGCCGGCTCCTACCTGCCCGACCCGGCTTCCCGGCCGGCGACAGCCCGGCGCCCCGGGGTCCAGACTCCCCTCAGTTTCTCTGTGTGCCAAGGGGTGCAACATGCTCAGAATCGCCCAAGAAGCACTGACGTTCGACGACGTTCTGCTCCTGCCCGCCCACTCCGATGTGCTGCCCAACGAGGTATCGCTGAAGACGCGCCTGACGCGCAACATCGAGCTGAACGTCCCGCTGCTGTCCTCCGCCATGGACACCGTAACCGAACACCGTCTGGCGATCACCATGGCCCAGGAAGGCGGCATTGGCATCCTGCACAAAAGCATGCCGGTGGACGATCAGGCCCGCCAGGTGCGCGCCGTCAAGAAATACGAGTCCGGCGTGGTCAAGGACCCGATCACCATCAGCCCCAACGCCACCGTGCGCGAGCTGATCAACCTCACCGACGCCCACAACATCTCCGGCGTGCCGGTGGTGGAAGGCCAGCAGGTGGTCGGCATCGTCACCAGCCGTGACACGCGCTTCATCACCGACTACGACCAGTCCGTGGCCGACATCATGACCGGCCGCGACCGCCTGGTAACGGTGCAAGAGGGCGCCAGCGCCGACGAAGTGCAGACCCTGCTGCACAAGCACCGCATCGAGAAGATCCTGGTGGTCAACGACGCCGGCGAGCTGCGCGGCATGATCACCGTCAAGGACATCGAAAAAGCCACCCGCTACCCCAACGCCTGTAAAGACAGCCAGGGCCGCCTGCGCGTCGGCGCGGCCGTGGGCACCGGCGGCGGCACCGAAGAGCGCGTCGCCGCGCTGGTGGAAGCGGGCGTCGACGTGATCGTGGTGGACACCGCCCACGGTCACTCTCAAGGCGTGCTCAACCGCGTCGCCTGGATCAAGAAGCACTTCCCGGACGTGGACGTGATCGGCGGCAACATCGCCACCGCCGAAGCCGCCATCGCGTTGATGGAAGCCGGCGCCGACGGCGTTAAAGTGGGCATCGGCCCGGGCTCCATCTGCACCACCCGCATCGTCGCCGGCATCGGCGTGCCGCAGATCACCGCCGTCTCCGAAGTGGCCGCCGCCCTCAAGGGCACCGACGTGCCGCTGATCTCCGACGGCGGCATCCGCTTCTCCGGCGACATCGCCAAGGCCGTCGCCGCCGGCGCCCACGCCATCATGATCGGCTCGCTGCTGGCCGGCACCGAAGAAGCGCCCGGCGAAGTGGAACTGTTCCAGGGCGGCTACTACAAAGCCTACCGCGGCATGGGCTCCCTGGGCGCCATGTCCGGCAAAACCGGCTCGTCCGACCGCTACTTCCAGGACGCCGCCGCCGGCATCGAAAAACTGGTGCCCGAAGGCATCGAAGGCCGGGTGCCCTACAAAGGCCCGATGAGCGCCATCGTCCACCAGCTGATGGGCGGCCTGCGCGCCTCCATGGGCTACACCGGCTGCGCCAACATCGAAGAAATGCGCACCAAGCCCTACTTCGTGAAAGTCACCAACGCCGGCATGAAAGAATCCCATGTCCACGACGTGACCATCACCAAGGAAGCCCCGAACTACCCCGTCGGGTAAGGCCTGGGTGGTGAGGCGGCTCCCTGGTGGGAGCGGGCCTCGCCCGCGAAAGGGCGGCGAAGCCGCCCGGCAGATATGCGAATCATCTTGGCCGGCTTGACGCCGGCCAAACTATTTTGCAGATCGCATGTGACAGCAATGCCGCTTCCTAGGTGTAATCACAGTCACTAAAAGCGGCTCAACTAAACAATGACCTTTTAAGCGCCGGGCGCCGCCTGGTGTGAAGCGGACAAAGCCATGCAAGACATCCACGCCCAACGCATCCTGATCCTCGACTTCGGCTCCCAGTACACCCAGCTGATCGCCCGCCGCGTGCGCGAAATCGGCGTCTACTGCGAAATCCGCGCCTTCGACGCCACCGCCGAGGACATCGCCGAATTCGACCCCAAGGGCATCATCCTCTCCGGCGGCCCGGAATCCGTCACCGCCGCCGAGACCCCGCGGGCCCCGCAAGCGGCGTTCGAGCAGGGCGTGCCGGTGCTGGGCATCTGCTACGGCATGCAAACCATGGCCGAGCAACTGGGCGGCACCGTGGTGGCCGGTGAAAAACACGAATTCGGCTACGCGCGCGTCACCAAGGGCGAAGGCAACCGCCTGCTCGACGGCATCGTCGACCACGAAGAGGGCGGCCAGGAATTCCTCGACGTCTGGATGAGCCACGGCGATCGCGTCGGCAGCGTCCCGGAAGGCTTCGTCGTCTCCGCCACCACGGAAAGCTGCCCCATCGCCGCCATGGCCAACGACGAAAAGCGCTTCTACGGCATCCAGTTCCACCCGGAAGTCACCCACACCCTGCAAGGCGGGCGCATCCTCGAACGCTTCATCCGCGAGCTGTGCGACTGCGACGCCCTCTGGACCCCGGCCAAGATCATCGACGACGCCGTCGCCGCCATCAAAGAGCAAGTGGGCGACGACGAAGTCATCCTCGGCCTCTCCGGCGGCGTCGACTCCTCCGTGGTCGCCGCGCTGCTGCACAAAGCCATCGGCGACCAGCTCACCTGCGTGTTCGTCGACAACGGCCTGCTGCGCCACGGCGAAGGCGACCAGGTGATGGAAATGTTCGCCGACCACATGGGCGTGCGCGTCCTCCGCGTCGACGCCGAAGACCACTTCCTCTCCCGCCTGGCCGGCGAAGCCGACCCCGAGAAGAAGCGCAAAATCATCGGCAACACCTTCATCGATATCTTCGACGCCGAAGCCGCCAAACTCAAAAACGCCCACTGGCTCGCCCAAGGCACCATCTACCCGGACGTGATCGAATCCGCCGCCTCCAAAACCGGCGGCGCCCATGTGATCAAATCCCACCACAACGTGGGCGGCCTCCCCGAGCACATGAAACTCAAGCTCGTCGAACCCCTGCGCGAACTGTTCAAAGACGAAGTCCGTAAAATCGGCCTCGAGCTCGGCCTGCCCTACGACATGGTCTACCGCCACCCCTTCCCCGGCCCCGGCCTGGGCGTGCGCATCCTCGGCGAAGTAAAGAAAGAATACGCCGACACCCTGCGCCTGGCGGACTACATCTTCATCCAGGAACTACACGCCGCCGGCCTCTACCACAAAACCAGTCAGGCCTTCGCCGTCTTCCTGCCGGTCAAATCCGTCGGCGTCGTCGGCGACGCCCGCCGCTACGAATACGTGGTGGCCCTGCGCGCCGTCGAAACCATCGACTTCATGACCGCGCGCTGGGCGCATTTGCCCTACGACTTCCTGGAGAAGGTCTCCAGCCGGATCATTAATGAAATCCCGGGCATCAGCCGCGTGACATATGACATCTCGTCCAAGCCGCCGGCTACGATTGAGTGGGAATGATCTGATTTAGGCCGGTAGTAAGGGCTTACGTGAAAGGGCCGGCGCGAGAGCGCCGGCGATGCGAGCGGCCAGAACCCATGATAAAAAATCTCCTGATAGCGATAATCGTAACAGGTTGGATCATAGCTTCGATTCAGGTGATACGGTCGGTATTCAGTAATACTCTCGACCATGGCATTTTGACGATAGCGAGCATCGCTATCGGTCTGCTTTTGACAACAGGGCTCAAGCTTCTCTTCAGCAAAGCAAAGGTCGCGTTCAATTGGCCTATGGCGGCTTTCTTTGTGGTTTTTCTCTCAACCGCATGCGTCGCGCTGCTCAATTACCAGTTAGCCTCACCGAGTTACCAGAAGAAGGAGTTCGTCGTAAAAGGGTCTGGCGAGAGGGTGCTGCGGTACGATTTGATGGAGTATGTACTACTCACTGATGGGGCTCGCTCATTCAAGTATACGGGCCTCGATAACCGAAAAAGGCCCCAGGCAGGAGATGTTCTGGAAGGCACAGTGAGGAAGGGCTTTTTCGGATTCGACATTGTAGAGATCGCCGATCGGTGATGAAGCTGTATTCACTACCCTTGCTGCAGCCTGTGTGCCTCGCATTAGCCGGCTGTGTTTCATGGGCTTGCCAACCAAACCTCCTGCCACGCTGAAAATTGCGAGGGCTTTATCCGGTAGCGGGCAAAGTTGCCGGCATGCAGACTCAGTACTTCATTCTCGGCCACTTCCCGGAACCGCTGCCGGTCCTCTTGCGGAATATGCTGTTCCGCCCATTGAACAATGCGGTTGAACGCGGTTTTCCTATCCAGCCGTTCAAGCACGATATTCTGGACGACGTCCTGCAATGCCGAGCGATACTTCAGCCGGAACGGGTCGGGTTCGCCGAGCGATTGTCGGACGGCGGTATAGTGGGCCGCCGACCGCTCATAAGCCCAAATAAAGACGTCCTTGAGCAGGTCGATCCGGTTCAGCTCATACACGCCTAGCATCGCTTCGGTATAGATATCGGCGGGCACCTCCGTGAAGGAGAGCGGGATCAGGTTGGCTTTGATGAAGGGGATATTCGCCGCCAGGCGCGAAACGCGCTTGTTCACGTCATCGAACGGCTGCAGATAGGGCAACTGAACCATGGTGAAGAATGCCTGCTCGAAAGGGTCGGCGATGGCGCTGGCCGTCGCCAGGATCTGGTCAAAATAGTCTTCAATCAGGGGCGGCACTTCGAGGGGATGAAACACGGACTTCTCAATACCAACCGCGATTCGGCGCAAACGGCCGGTTGCCTCCGGGTCGGCCAATAGGTTGTTAGCCAGCAACGCATGAAGATTGAGGATCGTATAACGGTTGAAGCCGATCTCCTCCGCCGAGCCCACAAGAAATTCGATGGCGTCCTTGTGGTTCAGGATCATTTGCGACTCGACGTGCGCCTTACCCGCCGTCTCTTCCCCGAAGGCGATCAATCGTTTCGTATCAAGCAGAGAGTAGGTGTTCCCCTCCAGGCGGCTGGAGTTCCACGAAAGATCGATCAGCAGGCGGTTCAGAATCTGTTTCGCATAGGTGCCCGCGGGCCGGGGCCCCGAGGGCGGCGTGCCGATTTCGCGAAGATGCGTGCGCTCGGCGGGTGCAAGATACGCCGTATGGTTGGGCCGGTACTGGTCAAGGAAGCTGTGTTGATACCCCGCCGGCTTGCGTGACCGAAGCGGTTTGCGCAAGGCGTTCTGGATCTCAGCGGCCTCGCGGGAGACGGGGATATCGCCCGTCGCTTCCTCGTAGGAGGGTTCCCGAACGCTGCTGCCTGTCCTGGACTCGGTATGCGCAGGGAAGTATCGGGCCCACCGCTTTTCCCCGGTCTTGATGAGTCGGCCGGCATCCACCAGGTACTTTAAACGGTACTGGAGTGTGCGCCGGGGCAACGATTGCTCAAGAGCGTCCAGGACGGTTTGAAGGCCGACCCCCTCAGGGTGGGCGGAGACCACCGCCTCAATGTCCTGTAGCTCCTTTTCAGGTATGGGTTTCGCCATGATCGAGTATGTTGCGTATTGGGGTTTATGCGCAATTAAAGCACGCCTATGCGCAGCCATCAATGCTATGCGCAATTAATGTTGCGCATAGGATCAAGGGCAGCTCCCGTGGAGCAAGACGCGCTGGCTGCAGGATTCGGGGTTCTTCACGGTGTCGCCAGATTTGCAGTCGGTCTCCGGCGTTCAGCACCCGCAAGGCGCTTTTGGGGGCCCCTGCAGACATGGCACCGGACGCCTGAGGTACCTGCTACCTGCCCCGCGCGTTCCTGGAGGTCGAATCGGAGAATTAGCAGGGGCGCTGGCGGCAACCTGTCCAAGCCCTCGGCGTTGATTGAGAGGGGATGGCCTGATATGGCGAGCTTGTGAGGGCTTACTTCAGATGGGGGCGACGTGTTAGCGCTTTCGGCCTCTTGAGGTTCGGGGGGCGGGCAGGGCACTAGGGGAAGTTGGCTGGCCTAGTTTGTAAGTCGCTGATATTTCTGTTTTTATTTCCTGTGATGGACGTTAAGTAAACAGGAAACGACGCAGGCGCGGCGACAAAGAAAGACCGCATACTACGTCTCCACACCGATCAAGATTCCGACGGCAATTGGCTGGTTGGCATGATAGATTAGAGTCCCAAGCAAGCGCGCACACTTTAAGCCGGATACCACGAAAAGAGACAACGGGATGCCTCTGAAAGAAAGCCAAATCGAGCAAAAATTAATCAATAAGCTCGAAGACCTTAAATACTCCTATCGTCCTGACATCCGTGACAAGGCCAAGTTGGAGCAAAACTTTCGCGACAAGTTCGAGGCCCTCAATCGCGTCCGCCTGACTGACGCTGAGTTCGCTCGCCTACGCGACGAAATCATCAACGCCGATGTCTTTCAGGCCGCCAAAACCCTGCGAGAGTATGGCTATTTCCAGCGCGAGGACGGCACGCCGCTGCATTACATGCTGGTCAATCTCAAGGATTGGTGCAAAAACGACTTCGAAGTCATCAACCAGCTGCGCATCAATACCGACAATAGCCATCATCGCTATGATGTGATGCTGCTGATCAACGGCCTGCCCGTGGTACAAATCGAGCTGAAGACCCTGGGCATAACCCCTCGCCGTGCAATGGAGCAGATCGTCGAGTACCGAAATGAGCCCGGCAGCGGCTACACCAATACGCTGCTGTGCTTCATGCAGCTGTTTATCGTCAGCAATCGCGACCACACTTATTACTTCGCCAACAATCAGAGTCAGCATTTTGCCTTCAACGCGGAAGAGCGTTTTTTGCCCATTTACCAGTGGGCTGATGAAGGCAACCGCAAAATCAGCCACCTGGACGACTTCGCCGACGCCTTCCTGGCCAAATGCACACTGGGCCGGATGATCAGCCGCTACATGGTGCTGGTGGCCAGCGAGCAGAAGCTGATGATCATGCGCCCGTATCAAATCTACGCAGTCAAGGCCATTGTCGACTGCATCCACCAGAACCGGGGCAACGGCTACATTTGGCACACCACCGGCAGTGGCAAAACGCTCACCTCCTTCAAGGCGTCCACTCTGCTCAAGGACAACCCGGATATCGAGAAATGCCTGTTCGTGGTGGACCGCAAGGACCTGGATCGCCAGACCCGGGAGGAATTCAACCGCTTTCAGGAAGGCTGCGTGGAGGAAAACACCAACACCGAAACCCTGGTGCGTCGCCTGCTCTCCGAGGACTACGCCGACAAGGTGATCGTCACCACCATTCAGAAGCTCGGCCTGGCGCTGGATGAAACCAGCAAGAAAGCCCAGCAACACAAGGAGAAGGGCAGACAGACCTACAAGGAACGCCTGGCCCCGCTGCGCGACAAGCGCGTCGTCATCATCTTCGACGAATGCCACCGCTCCCAGTTTGGCGACAACCACCAGGCAATCAAGGCCTTTTTCCCCAAAGCGCAGCTGTTCGGCTTTACCGGCACGCCCATCTTTGACGACAACGCCAGCTACAAGCAGATCGACGGCACCGTGGGCAGCTACCGCACCACCCAGGACATTTTCGAAAAGCAACTGCACGCCTACACCATCACCCACGCCATTGATGACCGCAACGTGCTGCGCTTTCATATCGACTATTTCAAGCACGAGAGCAGGCCGGAGGCCGCACAGGCAAACGACGCGGGCGAGCCGCCAACGGGCAAGTCCAAGGCTCCATCAAAGCAAGCCAAACCCGCCCAAGCTCTGGCCCAGCGGGCGGTGGTGGACGCCATCCTCGCCAAGCATGAGGCCGCCACCAACCAGCGCCGCTTCAACGCCTTGCTGGCCACCGCCTCCATCAACGAGGCGATCGCCTATTACCGGCTGTTCAAAGACGTTCAGGCCGAGCATCAGGCGGAAGACCCGGATTACGCGCCACTGAATATTGCCTGCGTCTTCTCGCCCCCGGCTAATGGTGATAAGGATGTAAAACAACTCCAGGAAGATTTGCCCCAGGAGAAGGCTGATAACCAGCGGGAGCCGGAGCAGAAAAAAGCCGCCCTGCAAGAGATTATTGCCGACTACAACACCCAATACGGCACCAGCCATAGCGTTAGCGAGTTCGACCGCTACTACCAGGACGTGCAGCAGCGCATCAAGGACCAGCAGTATCCCAACAGCGACCTGCCACATAAACACAAGATCGACATCACCATCGTGGTGGACATGCTACTCACCGGCTTCGACGCTAAGTACCTCAACACCCTGTACGTGGATAAGAACCTCAAGCACCACGGCCTGATTCAGGCCTTCTCGCGCACCAACCGGGTACTCAACGACACCAAGCCCTACGGCAACATCCTCGACTTTCGCGGCCAGGAACAGGCCGTGGACGACGCCATTGCGCTCTTCTCCGGTGAGGACATTAACCGCTCCCGCGAAATCTGGCTGGTGGACCCGGCCCCAACGGTGATCGAAAAATACGAACAGGCCGTGGCCGCCATCGGAGACTTCCTTACTGAAAAAGATGTGGTGGCCGAACCCAAAGGCGTCTACAACCTCAAGGGCGATACTGCACGCATCGAGTTCGTCAACCGCTTCAAGGAAGTCCAGCGCCTCAAGACCCAGCTCGACCAGTACACCGACCTGAACGAAGAACAGAAAGCGCACATCAATAGCGTGCTACCCGAGGACGATCTGCGATCCTTGCGCGGCGCCTATCTGGAAACCGCCCAGCGCCTCAAGGAGCAGCAGGGAAAAACCGGCGAACAGGCCTCGCCAGATCAAGACGCCATCGAACAACTGGATTTCGAGTTCGTGCTCTTCTCCTCGGCGCTGATCGACTACGACTACATCATGGGCCTGATCGCCCGCTTCAGTCAGGACAAGCCCGGCAAAAAGACCCTGCGCCGCGACCAGCTCATCAACCTGCTCGCCGCCAGCAGCAACCTGATGGACGAGCGCGAGGACATTATCGCCTACATCAACACTCTGGAAGCCGGCAAGGGCCTGAGCGAGGCCGACATCCGCAATGGCTACCAGGCGTTCAAGGCACAAAAGGCCCACAATGAAATCACCGCCCTCGCCGACCGCCACGGACTGGACCGCGACGCTCTGCAAGGCTTCGTGGAAGGTATTCTCGACCGCATGATTTTCGATGGCGAGCAGCTCAGCGACCTGTTCGAGCCGTTAGAACTCGGCTGGAAGGCGCGTAGCCAAGCGGAGTTAGCATTGATGGAAGAGCTGGTACCGTTTTTGAAGAAGCAGGCCAACGGGCGCGAGATTTCGGGGTTGGCGGCGTATGAGTAAGACGATGAAGAGCAAAAAGCAGGCGTTGGTGCCCCGGTTGCGTTTTCCTGGGTTTCGGGAGGCGGGGGAGTGGGATAACTTCCCGCTTTCTAAAATCAGCGAACGAGTTACGGATAAGGTAGGAAGCCGAAAACTTCCAACTGTAAGTATAACAGCAGGTCATGGCTTCGTGAGCCAGACTGAGAAGTTTGGTCGAGATATATCAGGGCAACAATATAAGAACTACATCCATTTAAAGAAAGGGCAATTCTCATATAACAAGGGAAATTCAAAGCGTTTTCCGCAAGGATGCATTTACCAGCTAACCCAGTTTGAACAGGTTGCGGCGCCAAATGCCTTTATTAGCTTTAAGTTCAATAGCGATTTTGTGCCGGAGTTTTTTAAAGGTTACTTCGACAGTAATTTCCATGGCTATCAGTTGTTGAGATTCATCACTAGCGGTGCGAGAAGTGACGGGCTTTTGAATATAAGCCCGGATGATTTCTTTAGTATTAAGTTGCCGACGCCAAAGAAAAGGGACGAACAACAAAAAATTGCCGATTGCCTCTCGTCCCTCGATGCGCTAATCGCCGCCCAGGCGGACAAGATCGACGCCCTCAAGGCCCATAAAAAAGGGCTGATGCAGCAGCTCTTCCCCCGCGAAGGCGAAACTGCTCCCCGCCTGCGCTTCCCCGAGTTTCGGGATGCGGGGGAGTGGAAGGAGAAAAAGCTAGGGAGCCTGATTGAGGAATATAGGGAAAAAACAACAAAGCAGGATGAATTTGAAGTTCTTACCTCAGCCCGAGAAGGGTTGGTTCGCCAGAGAGATTATTACGACAATAGCAGAATAACCGAAAGGAATAATGTTGGTTTCAATATTATTCCTCCCTGCTACATCACCTATCGAAGCAGAAGCGATGACAGCCGTTTTTTCTTCAATGAAAACAATCTGGGTATAACTGGAATCATTAGCACTTACTATCCAGTTTTCCGCATGCTAGATGGCAGTAATAAATTCTTTGTTGAATTGCTTTCTCAGTATTCAAGAAAAATAGGGAAACACAGCGTTGGGACGTCTCAGACAGTTCTTTCTATAAATGAATTGGGAAAAATTGAATTGCCTATCCCTAAAAAAGAAGAACAAAAAAGAATCGCCGACTGCCTGTTGCCCCTCGATGCGCTGATCGCCGCACACACAGAAAAACTCGACGCCCTTAAGGCCCATAAAAAAGGACTTATGCAGCAGCTCTTCCCCAGCCCGGACGCGGTTGGAGTATGAGCGAAGAGATGCCGCTGTCATTTCCGTCTGAAACCGCCTATGACTCAACCGCGGGTTGCGTGGTTTGGCAGGGCGAATGCGCCAATGACGGCGCGGAGCTGACGGCTTTTATGCGGGGGCCGGTGGCTGCGCGCCTGCACGACACAGAGGGCGGTGAAGTGCTGCATGAGCAGCTCCGGGGGCTTAGCCTCACCGGCATGGGGCTAGAGACGCTGGAAGCTGTACTTGCCGCAGAAGTTCCGGAAACAAGAGACTGGGCGGCGGGAGAGGCACTTGCCGAGGCTGTGCTGGAAGCGCATCACGAGGTGGAGTTGCCGTGGAACAACGAGCGCGACAAGCGCAATTCCTTTGCCTCTTTGCCGGGCGCGGATATCGTCGGCTTCCAGCGTGATGGTGACTCCCATCGTCTGGCCTTGGGCGAGGTCAAATGCTCGTCCGAAGCTCAGTGGCCGCCGCAAGTAATGAGCGGTCGAAGTGGCGGTCTGGGCCACCAGATCGACAATCTGGCCACAAACCTTGGAACGATCCATCAACTGCTCAGTTGGCTCTTGCCTCGCGTCAAGGGCACCGAATATGAAGCGGCCTTTAACGCAGCCTGCACCCGCTATCTCAATTCTGGGCGGCGCGACCTGGCGCTGTTCGGCATTCTGGTTCGCGACCAGGAACCCCGGGAAGCCGACTTGAAGGTGCGTGGCGGTACGTTAGCTAGCTGCCTGAATACCCCAACCCGTTGCTGTTTAATTGCGCTCTACCTTCCCTGGCCTATTGCCCAACTTCCGCAAGCCATCGGCCAAGGAGGCGCACCATGAGCCACTGGCTGCTGGATACGATGGCGGATAAACGGCGCTTGGCGTTGCGAGAAGCTGACCGCATGCAGTTCTACCGCGAGATGGGCCGGGAGCTGCCTGATTTCGACGAGGCGGTTCTGCGGGAATCGGCTGCTGCCCTGGAGATTGCTGTACTCGATCTGGAGGTTGATCGACTGACCGACGATCTCGAGCAGCGCACGCTGTCGCGTCAGGCTGCTGGGGATGCCTTCCGACTCCTGCGGATGCTACCCCTGCCCACCAATCCCATGGATGCGGGCACTCATTTATTGCGGGCCTCGGTACTGGCGGTGCTGGGTGATCGAGGTGCGGATGCCGCAAGATGGTTGCGCAGCTTGGGTGAGTCACAACAATGGCCCGATTTGCCGCTGGATACCCCGGATTGGGGGGAGCGCTGTCGGACGACCCTTACGGATGTCTGGTTGCGGTTGGTACGCAAAAAGGGCTGGTCTGATCGCGATGCTGTTCTGGAGCGAGTTGCCGACCTGCGCAGTGCCCAACAAAACTTTGAGCAGGAATATTTGTACGCTTTTGAGCCCTTGGACGCAAAACGATCCGCACTGGAACTGATTGCGATCTACCATTTGGCAAAAGCGGCGGATGTGTTGGCCCATTACATCACCGATGGCGTGGTGGACGGCAGCCACCAGATCCAGCCAGTGCTTGATTCTCACTTCGACCGGGCCATTGATGCCTGCGATACCGCGCAGTTAATCGAACTGGGGCCCCTGACGCGGCTACTGGCGCGCGCCGCTCAGCAAATGGCGGACAATGCTCTGTGGACGGTGACGCGCGCCGTGAACTCCCGTGTCACAGAATTCGTGCGTGAACTGGTCAATCGTGGCCGGGGTGATCGCGCTTTGTTCGATGTGCTGCCGCCGCAGCGCCGCACCCTGGCCGAACAAGGCCTATTGGGTTCCAGCCGCCGAGCGGTGGTGGTCAGCTTGCCCACTTCCAGCGGCAAGACATTGATAGCCCAGTTCCGTATGTTGCAGGCACTCAACCAATTTGAGGACCGTAAAGGCTGGGTGGCTTATCTGGCACCTACTCGCGCCTTGGTCAATCAGGTGACGCGACAGTTGCGCCGAGATTTCGAGCCTTTGGGGTTACAGATTGAACGAGTCAGCCCGGCCATGGAAATCGACGGCGTTGAAGCAGACATGCTGAAGGAGTCTCAGGACGAGACACAGTTCCGCATCCTGGTGGCCACCCCAGAAAAGTTTGACCTGATGCTGCGGCAGGGTTGGGAGGAGAAAATTGGACGTCCCTTGTCGCTGGTGGTGGTCGATGAAGCGCACACTATTCAGGAGGGTGAGCGGGGCCTGCGGCTGGAGCTACTATTGGCCACAATCAACCGCGAATGCCGCGAGGCCCAGTTCCTGCTGTTGACGCCCTTCATCCAGAATGCCCGAGAAGTCGCCCGCTGGTTGGGCGGCCAGAATGCGGAGGATGTCAGCCTCGGGGTGGATTGGCAGCCCAATGACCGAGCAATCGGTATCGTCAGCCCGGTGGATGATGGTGCCATTAACGGCCGCAGTCGCAACTACCGCCTGGATTTCCAGACGGTCCATACCTCCCGTCACACCATCGACCTGGATGACGCCTTCTCACTGGGTAAAGAAGACACGCTTGCCTCGACTCTGTCGAAGTCACGAGAGGTTGGTACTCTGGCTGCTATCACGGCGCGCAAGCTCAAGGTGCGTGGGCCCGTAATCGCCATGCACAGCCGGCCGGATTTTGTATGGTCCCTTGCCGATAAGATCAAATCCAAACGTCGGCCTAATTTGTCTGACGATGTCCGTTTTGTACAGAAATATGTTGCTGCTGAGCTGGGCGTTGGCTTTCCTTTGGTTGATTTGCTCTCCCATGGCGTGGGAGTACACCACGCGGGGTTGCCCGAAGAGATACGCATGCTGATGGAGTGGCTGTTTGAGAAAGGGCAGCTTGATGTGTTAGCCGCGACTACAACCATTGCCCAAGGTGTCAATTTCCCCGTCAGTGGTGTCGTTATGGCTGCGACAAGTTATCCATATGAGCAGCCGATGCCGCCAGAGGATTTCTGGAATATTGCTGGCCGGGCTGGCCGTGTTTCGCAAGGGCAGCTAGGTGTAGTGGCCCTGGTAGCAAAAGATGAGCGTGAGGTGATAAAGCGACGGGACTTTATTCATCGTGCCACCGGGGATCTGAACTCTGCGCTTATCCAGCTTGCTCAGGCTGCAGGTGAAGGCATGTTGGATCTTGGGAAGATCGTTTACTCACGGCCCGAGTGGTCTGGTTTTCTTCAATATTTGGTACATACCTATCGACAAATGGAACAACCGGCTAACTTTGCCGATCAAATAGAGCAAGTGTTACGGGGGACTTTGGGCTTCGAAAAACTACGTACTGCTAACAGCCAGATTGCTCGTAGTCTGCTTTCTGGAGTCAGAGCTTATATCGCAGACATGACCCGACCGCAGCAGCCACTCAAGCTGGTGGATAGTACCGGGTTTTCATTGCAAAGCATACGAACAGTGATAGCTCATCGTGGCAATGTCGGGCCGGATTCCTGGGATCGAGAGCGTCTATTCAGTCAGGGTGATCGCACGCTTCAGGATATGATGGGAATACTTCTGAGAGTTCCGGAATTGAGAGGGAATCTGCAGGAAGTCCTGGGTGAGAGGTCGCTAGAGGGAGACAAGCTTGCTCTTATCCTGAAAGACTGGGTGAATGGCGAAGAAATCACCACCATCGCTGACCGCCATTTCAGTAAAGACGGAAGGGATGAGGTTACAGCCTTAACCAAGTGTGGGCAGAACCTCTTTGGCAAGCTCGCTCAAACCTCTTCTTGGGGGTTGAATGCCTTGATGGCGATCACAGCCTCCGACCTGCCAGAGGAAGAACGCAATCGGCTGGCCAACCTGCCTTCGCAGGTTTTCTATGGCGTTTCCACTGACGAGGCCATTACCTTACGCTTGCTTGGTGTGCCCCGTCGAGCGGCAACGCCGCTTGCACGAGCTTTGGAGCTTGAAGGTGGAGAGTCCTTACAAAAGGTCCGGCAGCGACTCGCGGCATTATCACAACAAGACTGGTCTAAAGCGCTCGGTCCTGATGGGAGCGTCTATTGCAAGGCGTGGAAGATCATGGATGGAGTGGAGGAATGACAGGCAGCCAAACATTCCAAAATCTCCCCGAACTTGCGAACCACCTACGCGAACGGCTGGAGCAGAAGAAATACACCCTCCTGTTCGCCTTCAACGGCACCGGCAAGACGCGCCTGTCCATGGCCTTCAAAGAGCTGGGCAAGCAAGGCGATGGTGAGGAAGAGACACGCGACACCCTCTACTTCAACGCCTTTACCGAGGACCTGTTCTACTGGGATAACGACCTGGAGAATGACGCCAAGCGTGTACTTCGTCTTAATCGTGATTCTCATTTTTTCGATGGCCTACAAGAACTGGAGATGGAAAACCGCATCGGACCGTTGCTGGCGCGCTATGCGGATTTTGACTTCTTGATCGACTACGAGACCTGGGAGATCACCTTTTTCCGGGACAAAGACGCCGACGCCGCGCCCATCCCCATCAAGGTCTCGCGCGGCGAGGAGAATATCTTCGTCTGGTGCTTTTTCCTCGCCGTCGCCCAGTTGGCGGTGGATCAGGAGGAAGGCTCACCCTATGCCTGGGTGAAGTATCTTTATATCGACGACCCAATCTCATCCCTGGACGATAATAACGCCATCGCCGTGGCCAGCCACCTGGCGCAACTGCTGAAGAATGCCAACGGTAAGATCAGAACAGTGGTCTCTACGCACCATCATTTGTTCTTCAATGTGATGTGCAACGAGCTGAGCAACGCGGTTAAAGGTTTCCTGAGCAAGGAGGCCGATCATTTCCGGCTGGCGGATACCGGTGAGACTCCGCGTTACCATCATGTCGCCCTGCTGAAACAGTTGCACGAGGTGGCCGAATCGGGGGAGGTCTATACCTACCACTTCAATATTCTGCGCAACATTCTGGAAAAGACGGCCACCTTCCACGGCTTCCGAAACTTCTCCGCCTGCATCAAGCAGGACAGCAACGACCCGGACGGCATTCTCCATGCCCGGCTGGTCAATGTGCTCAGTCACGGCAATTACTCCCTGTATGAGCCCCAGGAAATGCTGCCGGAGAACAAGGAGTATTTTCGCAAGATCCTACGGGATTTTATGAACAATTACCGCTTTAATCCGGAGCTCTTCCCGGAACTGAATCAAGAGAGTACCAACGCATGACCAAAGACCAACTGAGCCAATTGGGCAAGACCCTCTGGGCCATCGCCGACGAACTGCGTGGGGCGATGAACGCCGACGACTTCCGGGACTACATGCTGTCGTTCCTGTTTTTGCGCTACCTTTCCGATAACTTCGAGGCAGCGGCCAAAAAGGAGCTGGGTCCGGATTACCCCAATCTGGATGAGGAAGACCGGCGTGCGCCGTTGGCGGTCTGGTACGCCGATAACGCCGGGGATGTACCCGCCTTTGAGAAACAGATGCGCCGGAAGGTGCATTATGTGATCCACCCGGACTACCAGTGGAGCAGCATCTACGAGCGCGCCCGCACCCAGGACGCCGAGCTTCTGCAAACTCTGGAGAGCGGTTTCAGTTTCATTGAGAACCAGTCCTTCGCCAGTACCTTCCAGGGGCTGTTTTCCGAAATCAACCTCAACTCGGAAAAGCTGGGCCGGACACCCAAGGCGCGTAACGACAAGCTCTGCACCATTATCACCAAGATTGCCGAGGGGATCGCGCAGTTCTCCACTAACAGCGACATCCTGGGCGATGCCTATGAGTATCTGATCGGACAATTCGCGGCCGGCTCCGGGAAGAAGGCCGGTGAGTTCTACACGCCGCAGACCGTTTCCACCATCCTCTCGCGCATCGTCACGCTGGACAGCCAGGACCCCGCCACCGGCAAAAAGAAAAAGCTCAACAATGTGCTGGACTTCGCCTGCGGCTCCGGCTCATTGCTGCTCAATGTGCGCAACCAGATGGGGCCTCACGGCATTGGCAAGATCTACGGCCAGGAAAAGAACATCACCACCTATAACCTGGCGCGCATGAACATGCTACTGCACGGGGTCAAGGACAGCGAGTTCGAGATTCATCACGGCGACTCCCTGACCAATGACTGGGAACTGCTCAACGAGATGAACCCGGCCAAGAAGCTCCAGTGCGATGCGGTGGTGGCCAATCCGCCCTTCAGCTACCGCTGGCAGCCCAACGAAGCGCTGGGCGAGGATTTCCGCTTCAAGAACTACGGCCTGGCGCCAAAATCCGCCGCAGATTTCGCCTTCCTGCTGCACGGTTTCCACTTCCTCGGCGACGAAGGTACTATGGCCATCATCCTGCCCCACGGCGTACTGTTCCGGGGCGGTGTGGAGAAGCGCATCCGCACCAAGCTGCTCAAGGACGGCCATATCGACACCGTCATTGGCCTGCCGTCCAACCTGTTTTTCTCCACCGGCATCCCGGTCTGCATCCTAGTGCTGAAAAAATGCAAGAAGCCAGATGACGTACTTTTTATTAATGCCGCCGAGCATTTCGAAAAAGGGAAGCGACAAAATCAATTGCTGCCGGAGCATATTGACAAAATTGTTAACGCCTACCAACAGCGCCCTGATACTATTGAGCGCTACGCCCGGCGCGTCAGCATGCAGGAGATTGAAAAGAACGACTACAATCTTAATATCTCCCGCTATGTCAGCACTGCTGAGCCTGAACCAGAAATCGACTTGGCTGCGGTTCATGCGCAACTGACTGATATTGACCAGCGCATTGCAAAAGCAACTAAATCACACAACAAGTACTTGGAACAGCTGGGTTTGCCGAAACTATAAAAGGCGGCCGAATTATGGTCCTGAAGCTGATCATGATTCGGCCTTCGCTCCGTATTTTATCGATTAAAGCCGGCTTTTCTATTTTTAGCTGTTCAGTAATGCTGATTTGATCGCCTCCGCTCCTTTCCGATAACACACCACAGCAAGCAGTTCAGAATCAACCCAAATGCCCCAGTAGCGGCTTCCACGATAGTGCCCGATCTCAATGTTCGGCTTGCGCTTTTTCATGATTCCCTCCATGAGTTTGAATGATGCTTAAAGTCATCATAGGGCATGATGTCGACATATGCTACTTATAGTGTGTAGATTTATAGTCATCTATAAGAACAATTTGAAATATGACTACTCATATTGATGACGCACAGAAAAAGCTGGGTTCCGTGATCCGGGAGCGGAGGCGGGACGCCGGTATTTCCCAGGAGGCCTTCGCCACCGAGGTTGGGATTCATCGCACCTACATCGGTGCGGTGGAACGTGGCGAGCGCAATGTCTCCCTCGCGAACATCCTGCGTATCGCCAGGGCGTTGAAGGTCTCCGCCGCCCAATTGTTCAATGAGGCTGGCCTGTAGTCCGTACTGAATTCAAAGACTTCCTCGTCTAGCTCCCCGGTTCGCCCCCCACCAGGAGACAACCATGATCATCTCCTCCACCCACGATTACCGCCTCGCCGCCAAACGCCGCCTGCCGCCGTTCCTGTTCCACTACATCGACGGGGGCGCGTACGACGAGCACACCCTGGCGCGCAATGTGGCGGATCTGCGCGATCTGGCGTTGCGGCAGCGGGTGTTGAAGGAAGTGGGGGAGGTGGATCTGTCGGCGCGGCTGTTCGGGGAGGCTGTGAGCCTGCCGGTGGCGCTGGCGCCGGTGGGGCTTACCGGGATGTACGCGCGGCGCGGCGAGGTGCAGGCGGCGCGGGCGGCGGCGTCGCGGGGCGTGCCGTTTACGTTGTCGTCGGTGTCGGTGTGTCCCATCGAGGAGGTGCAGCCGGCGATGACGCGGCCGATGTGGTTTCAGCTGTATGTGCTGCGCGACCGCGGTTTCATGAAGAACGCGCTGGAGCGGGCCTGGGCGGCGGGGGTGCGGACGCTGGTGTTCACGGTGGATATGCCGGTGCCGGGGGCGCGCTATCGCGATCGGCATTCGGGGATGTCCGGGCCCTTCGCGGCCTGGCGGCGGGTGCTGCAGGCGGTGACGCACCCGCGCTGGGCGTGGGACGTGGGCCTGCGCGGGCGGCCGCACGATCTGGGCAATGTGTCGGCCTATCTGGGCCATCGCATCCACCTGGAGGACTACATCGGCTGGCTGGGCGAGAACTTCGATCCGTCCATCGGTTGGCGGGATCTGGAGTGGATTCGTGAGTATTGGAAGGGCTCGATGGTGCTCAAGGGCATTCTCGATCCGGAGGACGCCCGCGAGGCGGTGCGGTTCGGCGCGGACGGCATCGTGGTCTCCAACCACGGCGGGCGCCAGCTCGATGGCGTGCTGTCCTCCGCCCGGGCCCTGCCGGCCATCGCCGACGCCGTGCAGGGCGACCTGACGATCCTGGCGGATTCCGGCGTCCGCTCCGGCCTGGACGTGGTGCGCCTGCTCGCCCTGGGCGCGGACGGCGTGCTGCTGGGCCGCCCCTTCGTCTACGCCCTCGCCGCCGCCGGCGAGCAGAGCGTGGCCCACCTGCTGGATCTGATCGCCAGCGAGATGAAGGTGGCGATGACGCTCACCGGGGCGCGGGCGGTTGGGGAGATTTCTAGGGAGAGCCTGGTGCGGGCCTGACGCCGGTAGCGAGCGGGTTTGGCACGCCTGCTTGACACAAACTAGAGAATAACTACATTGTAATGCATGAGCCATCTGGAATTTGAATGGGACCCGCGAAAGGAAGCGTCCAATCAGCGCAAGCACGGCGTCTCGTTTCAGGAAGCCAAAACGGCATTCACCGACGAGTTCGCCCGCGTGATTGGGGACCCGGACCATTCTAATGAGGAGGACCGGTTCATCCTTCTCGGCACGAGCATCCATTCGCGCCTGTTGGTGGTCTGCCATTGCGTCCGAGAGGCGGACACCATCCGCATCATCTCTGCCCGTAAGGCGAACAGGCGCGAGCGAACCACCTATGAGGAATACCGCCATGCGTGACGACTACGATTTTTCCAAGTCCACCAAGAATCCCTACGCCAAGAAGCTCAAGAAGCAGGTCACGATCCGCTTGGACGAAGACACTATCGACTACTTCAAGGATCTGGCGGAGAAGAAGGATCTGCCGTATCAGAGCCTGATCAACCTTTATCTGCGGGACTGCGCTCAGTCCCATAAGGATCTTAAGATCGAGTGGCAATAGGCCCAGCAGCGCGAGAGGTTGCTTAATAGAATGGATTCACAGCATGTTGCGGACGAGACGGTAAACGCGTTAATTGAGCTCGGGCGACAGCTTCGAGACCAGGTAAACTTGTTTAGGATACAGGTGCAGTTAAAAAGCTCCGACCTCGACGATCGCCTCGACTCTGCTCTTTTTGCGATGTCTCACTTGTTTTACTCAGGCGCTGTCGCTGAAAACCAGATCGAAAATGCCATAAGTTATCAAAAGCTACCGAAAGCCATCACCAAGCGTGACGCCTTTACCTACTATGATGAGATAGCAACGCTTCGCGCGTGGGAGGGTGCCTCGTTTGATTATACGCGAAATATAATTGGCTCCCTCGCTTTTCTTGTGGCTGCTCTTTTTTTCTTTGAGAGTTTTACTAAGCTTGTGATTAAGCGGCTTGGGAAAGAGCCTCCATACAATGCAGGTAAGCTGGTTGCCTGGCTTGACGATAACACAACTATTTCCTCTGAAAGCCTTGGTGCGATTCGCTTTCTTAATCATTATCGGAATGCATGGCATGCGCTTGGTGTGTATGAAGGAAAGAGCCCGGTGAGGTGGGGCACGCTCACGCTCACCCCCGGTGCGCATATTCCGACGCCCACCCGAATTCAAAGCATGGATCTGTTGGGGGAGCTTGTCGCGGTGGTGCTGGCGGTAAACCGCCTTAGACCCTGAGGGCATGTTTTGCCGGAATGAGGTTTATCGGGATGCTGGCTTGGCTGACTTGGACCATATGATAGATGATCTAGAGAACCTATTCCGCAATGCTTTCTCCCGGTATCTCGGTAAGCGTCCGGCGAACCCACCTTGTCAGGTGGTAGTCGGCGTCCAGTTGTGAGGCAGGAGTTCGTCGATGGCGCTGTTCTTCTGCGTCGGCAGGCGAGCCAGGACATCCTTCAGATAGGCGTAGGGATCGTGGCCGTTCAGCTTGGCTGATTGGATTAGACTCATCACGGCGGCGGCGCGCTGGCCGCTGCGCAGTGAGCCCGCGAACAGCCAGTTGTTGCGTCCCAGCGCCCAGGGCCGGATCTGGTTTTCCACCCGGTTGTTGTCGATCGGCACCGCGCCGTCGTCCAGGTAGCGCGTCAGCGCCGCCCAGCGTTTCAGGCTGTAGTCCAACGCTTTCGCCGTGCCCGACCCGTCCGGGACTTTCTGCCGTTGCGCGATCATCCATCGGTGCAGGGCGTCGGCGATGGGCCGGGCTTGTTCGTGTCTTAACCGCTGTCGGTCATGATCGGGCAGGTCCTTGAGGTCTCGCTCGATGCCGTACAGCGCGCCGATGTACTCCAACGCCTGGGCGGCCAGTTCACTCTTATTGGCGACGTGCAGGTCGTGGAACTTGCGACGGGCGTGCGCCAGGCAGCCGATCTCAATGATGCCGTTGCCGAAGCCTGCCTTGTAACCAGCGTAATCGTCACACACCAGCTTGCCGTTCCAGTCGCTGAAGAAGGCGCGGGCGTGCTCGCCTGCCCGGCCCGGCGCGAAGTCGTAGACGGTGGCCTTCAGTTCAGAGAACGGCGTGCTGCAGTAGGCCCACACGTAGGCCCGGTGAGTCTTCTTCTTGCCCGGCGCCAGCATGGCCACCGGCGTTTCGTCGGCGTGCAGCACCGGCTGAGCCAGCAACTGAGCTCTGAGCGCATCCACCAGCGGCTGCAACCGTACCCCGCAGGTGCCCACCCATTCGGCCAGACTGGAACGCGGGATCGTCAGACCCGCACGGCCGAAGATGCGTTCCTGACGGTACAGGGGCAGATGATCGGCGTACTTGGCCACCAGCACCTGGGCCAGCAGCCCAGACGTCGGGATGCCTTTGTCGATCACTTGCGCCGGCACCGGCGCCTGGATAAGCGTCTCGCACTGATCGCACGCCCACTTACCACGGATGTGGCGCTCCACCGTGAACTCGCCCGGTACGTAGTCCAGCTTCTCACTGATGTCCTCGCCGATGCGCTGGAGTGGGCAACCACAGCGGCACTGCGTGTTCTCGGGTTCATGGTGGATCAGGGTGCGTGGCAGCTGCGGCGGCAGTGGCGCGCGCTTGGCCTTTTGCTTAGGCGCAGTGGTGGGCGCCTCAGCGGGCAGGAGCTCGGCCAGCTCCGCCTCCATGGCGGCCAGGTCGGCGTCGATCAGTTCTTCCAGCAGTTGCCCTTGCACGCCCTTGAACTGCTCGCTGCGCCGGGCGAACTTGTGGCGCTTGAGCAGCGCCAGCTCATGGGCCTGTTTCTCGATCACCGCGTCGCGGTGGCGGATCGCTTTCTCTTGTTGGCTGAGGATTCGGTCTTTCTGGGCGAGGACGCGATCTGTACGCTCCATGCCATCGAACAACTCGGTGGCCAGAGCACGGAGTTGATCGGCGGAGAAGGCATTGAGGTCGGGGCGCGAAGTCATGACGAACAGTATGCCAAGCCCGCGCCCGATGGGCGATTGGATGTTAGGCGTATAGCCAACAGGAACAACGTGTGGTTACAGCACCGAGATCACCGCGTTGGCGCCCAGTCGCTGCCAGGGCAGGCCCTGCACCAGGGCGTCGAGCTGCTCGTCGGTCAGACGTAACTGATCACCGCGCCAAGCATCCCCCCAGTGGAACTTGCCCCGATGGAGCCGGCGGGCGCACAGCCAGATGCCGAAGCCATCGTGGATCAGCACCTTCATGCGGTTGCCCCGGCGGTTGGCGAACAGATACGCGCAGTGAGGCCGGGCGGCGCCGAACACCTGGACCACCCGGGCCAGGGCCTTATCCGGCCCGGCGCGCATGTCCAGGGGTTCGGTGGCCAGCCAGATCTCGTCGATTCGGATCATTGCAGCAGCTCGCGCAACAGGGCCAGACACTGATGGGCTTGTTCGGCGGGCCACTCCACGACAAGAGGGCCGCCGGGCCGAGGCACTTCGATGCGAATGTGTCCGTGGCGATCCGCGGGCCGGTTCCTTCCGGCTGGTGCTTGCGCGGCCGGCACGGCCAAAGGCATGAAGGCGGGCGACGTGCTTGCCTGGCCTGCTTGCTGGGCTTCCCGAATCCAGCGGCGGAGCAGATTGGCGTTAAGCTGGTTGTCCAAGGCGATCCGGGAAACGGAGACGCCCGGTTCCAAACAGGCGGCCACGACCTCGGCCTTGAACTCACGGGAAAAGTGGCGACGGCGTCGCGGTTGGGGCTGAGGTACGCTTAAAGAGTCCATCGTAAGTGTCCATTAAGGAATAAGTGGACGCTATCGTGAAGGCTGGAACCGTCGGCTCAAGATGGGATGGCCGGACTCTTACGTATCTCGAGCGTCGCCGTGGCGCGCGCTTCCAGCCGTCTTATGCATACCTTTCTTATGACTTCTCTGCTATCGGTGGTGTTAAGTGGCACATGTGGGGCGGTGCTATGGTTCAGGACGAGGTGCGTGAATTAACTAATATTCTAAACCATTGGCATGAAGCTTTACATAAATGGCAGGCCTGGAACGACGTTATAGAGCACTATGGCGAAAGTGCCAAATGGGAACTGCGGGAAGAATTCCTTCTGGCACTCGCTCATCAATGTATGCTTAGGCCTAGCTCGGTCCGCGATACGATGGGTGCTGTCGCGACAAATGCCATGCACCAAGTTAGGTTAGCATCAGAATCTGGTTATAAAGACTATCTGGAAGGGGAGCCAAAAAGGTTTGATAAGCGCGTGAGGTACTTGTCTCGCCATAAGAAAGAGAGGCGCTTAGAGAAGCTAGTGTCCCAATGGCCGGAAGGCGAAGGGTTTATGACTTCATTGCGAGAGATTGATAGTCCGGAGTATCGGACTAACACATCTGATTATCGCAACCGAAACAGTCATTTTATCGGTCCTCGGTTGGCGATTGGTGTTACGCATAAGGTGGTTCGTTCAGTTGTTCAATCCACTGAACTAGTGAAGCAGGATGGCGGAACTTATATATCTACACCGATGCCTGGGGAGTGGACGGTGGCATACGGGTTTGGCGGCACCCCTGCGCTTGATATGGAGGAGGCGCGCATTATGAATCTGCAGCAATATCTGAATGCGAGGTCGTGTTATAAAAAATACTGGCGGTTGTTAGAAGCAGGTATGGCTTCGATGGCTTGCTCAGAATGAAGCTGTTTGGCGGGATCTGGAATGAATTCGTGAGTCCTGGAAAGGCTGGATGGTGCTCAAGGGCATTCTCGACCCGGAGGACGCCCGCGAGGCGGTGCGGTTCGGCGCGGACGGCATCGTCGTCTCCAGCCACGGCGGGCGCCAGCTCGATGGCGTGCTCTCCTCGGCCCGGGCCCTGCCGGCCATCGCCGACGCCGTGCGGGGCGACCTGACGATCCTGGCGGATTCCGGCGTCCGCTCCGGCCTGGACGTGGTGCGCATGCTCGCCCTGGGCGCCGATGGCGTGCTGCTCGGCCGCCCCTTCGTCTACGCCCTCGCCGCCGCCGGCGAGCAGGGCGTGGCCCACCTGCTGGACCTGATCGCCAGCGAGATGAAGGTGGCGATGACGTTGACCGGGGCACGGGCGATTGGGGCGATTTCGAGGGAGAGTTTGGTCACGGCGCATTCCCGTTAACCCGGTTGCTCGATTACCATTAAAGAGAGGTGGTTAACATGACGATTTCCAATACCGCCGGCATCCAGCGTAAGCCAACGCATCCCGGCGAAATGCTGAGAGAGGACTTCGTTCCGGACTATGGGCTGACGGTGGCGCAGCTTGCTGAGCGTTTGGGTGTTTCGCGGCAGTCGGTGAATGAACTGTTGCGCGAGCGCCGCGCTGTCAGCCCGGAGATGGCGCTGCGGCTCGGTCGTTTGTTCGGCAATTCACCGGAGTTCTGGCTTAACGCGCAGCGCGCGGTGGATTTATGGGCCGCGTCGCAATCCGCTAAGGATGAGGTGTCGCGGATTACGCCGTTGGACGCCGCTTAGCGCTTGAGCCAGCGGGCGCTGAGCCAACTTTTAACGTTACGGGGAACCACCATGTCCGACTTCCAGCGCCTCAGCGACAAAGCGCGCGCCTTCGCCGAGGCACGCGACTGGGACAAGTTCCATTCGCCCAAGAACCTGACCATGGCGCTGGGTGGCGAGGTGTCCGAGTTGCTGGACCTGTTCCAGTGGCTGACGGAGGCGCAGTCCTACGAGCTGACGCCGGAGCAGCATCGCGCGGCCGCCCATGAGATCGCCGATGTGCAGATTTACCTGTTGCGACTGGCGGACAAGCTGGGCGTGGATATCCCGAAAGCCGTGGAAGAGAAGATGGCCATTAACGAAGCCCGTTATCCCGCCGACCAGGCGCGCGGTTCGGCGCGTAAGTACACGGCCTACCAGAACAAGGACGACAACGGTTCATGATTGTTTATACCGCTAAGAAGAAGACGTTCATTGAAGACGTCCGCCTGAATCGCATTCATGAAAAGATTCTGCTCGAATTCCGGCGTCGGCTGTCACGCTCGGTGGCGGCCAAGGAGGTGGATTCCTGGCGCCACTCGCTTCAGTTCATGTCCAACCTGATGCTGGACCAGGCGATTCCGGATGACGCCGGCGTTTCCCTGGAATACCACATCCCGCTGACCAGTAAGCGCATCGACTTCATTCTCAGCGGCGCCAACGCGCAGCGCGAAGAAACCGCCGTGATCGTCGAGCTCAAGCAGTGGCAGCAGGCCGAGCCGTTGCAGAAGGACGGTATTATTCGCACGACGCTGGGCGGCGGCTGGCGCGAGACCAGCCACCCGTCTTATCAGGCGTGGACCTACGCGAGCCTGATCGAAGACTACAACGAAACCGTTCGCGCCGAGTCCATTCGCCTGGTGCCCTGTGCCTACCTGCACAATATGGACGACGGCAGTGCGGTGAACGATCCGGTGTACGCGCCCCACACGAGCCGGGCGCCAGTGTTTATTTCCCGGGACGCCGAACGTCTGGCCGATTTTCTGAAGCAGCATGTGCGCTATGGCGATGAGCGCGATCTCCTTTACCGGATTGAGAATGGCCGCATTCGCCCGTCGCGCAGCCTGGCGGATGCGGTGCTAACCATGCTTCAGGGAAACGACGCCTTCGTTATGATCGACGATCAGAAGGTGGCGTTCGAGACCGCCCTGGAGCTGGCTCACCGAGCGCAACAGGGTAAGCGGCAGGTGCTGATCGTTGAGGGAGGCCCGGGTACCGGGAAGTCCGTGCTGGCCATCAACCTGCTGGCACGCCTTACCGACCGCGATATGGCCACCCAATACGTCTCTCGGAACGCGGCGCCCCGGGCGGTGTACGAGGCCCAGCTCACCGGCTCGTTCAAGAAGAGTCGCATCAGCAATATGTTCCGTGGCTCCGGGTCGTTTATGGACGCCGCGCCGGACAGCTTCGGGGCGTTGCTGGTGGATGAGGCGCACCGCCTGAATGAGAAAAGCGGCCTGTACGGCAACCAGGGCGAGCATCAGATCAAGGAAATCATGCAGGCGGCGCGGCTGTCGGTGTTCTTCGTGGACGAGGCGCAGCGCGTCACCCTGAAAGACGTGGGCTCGCGGGCGGAGATTCGGCGCTGGGCGGAACGACTGGGCGCCGAGGTTACGGAGCTGGGCCTCGCCTCGCAGTTCCGCTGCGGCGGCTCGGACGGCTATCTGGCGTTCGTCGACCAGTTGCTGCAAATCCGCGATACCGCCAACGATGACCTCGAGTCCGTGGACTACGACATCCAGGTGGTGGACTCGCCGCAGGCGCTGCGCCAGGCGATCGTGTCGCGCAACGCCAACAACCGCGCACGGATGGTGGCCGGCTATTGCTGGGACTGGAAGAGCAAGAAAGACGCCAGCGCCATGGATATCGAACTGCCGGAGCACGATTTCGCCGCGCAGTGGAACCTGACCCGGGACGGCAGCCTGTGGGCCCTGGCGGAGCACTCGGTGGAGCAGATCGGCTGTATCCACACCATCCAGGGCCTCGAACTGGATTATGTGGGCGTGATCATCGGCCCGGACCTGATCGTGCGCGACGGCGAGATCCAGACCGATGGTCGCAAGCGATCATCCATGGACCGTTCGGTGCGGGGCATCCGGAAGCTCTATAAAGAGGACCCGGAGACGGCGAAGCGCGAAGCCGACGAGATCATCAAGAACACCTACCGCACGCTGATGACCCGGGGCATGAAAGGCTGCTTTGTGTTCTGTACCGACCCGGAGACCAACGCCTGGTTCCGGGAGCAGATACAGACGCCTTCCGCTAACCCGGTGATGCGGGCGGCGGACTACGAGGCCCTGCCGTACCCGCTGCTGGATCCGGAGGAGGTGGTGCCGTTCGAAAACGCCCTGCCGGTGTATGACCTGGCCGTGGCCGCCGGCGAATTCAGCGACCCGCAGGCGGTGGAAGACTGTGACTGGATGCAGCTGCCGGACTGGCTGAAGGCGGAGCCGGGCCATTTCGTCACCCGCGTGGTGGGCGAATCCATGAATCAGCGCATTCCCAGCGGCACCTGGTGCGTGTTCCGCGCCAACCCCGCCGGCACCCGTGAAGGCAAAATCGTGCTGGTGTCCCACCGCGACATTCAGGACGCCGACACCGGCGGGCGCTACACCGTGAAGCGCTACCACAGCGAGAAGTCAGAGGACGACGAGGGCCAGTGGTACCACACCCGCATCGTGCTGAAGCCGGAGAGCCGCCTGTTCGGCTACCGGAATATCGAGCTGACGGAAGACGTGGCGGAAGAACTGCGTATTGTTGGCGAGCTGGTCACGACTTTGGGTCAGTAGCTGTGTAACTGCCGTTTTACTGTCAGGCTTAGAGGGTTAATATGCAAATTGTTTGCCCGTATTGTTCGTCTAATAACAAAATTGAATATGCGGAAAATATCGCCTGTGAAGAGTGTAAAAAAACGCTTGCTGGTCATACGTATAAGCGATTTAAGAAGCCGTTCATTTCAGCAGCCACCGTACTGTTAATTGGAGGGTATGGCGCATATAAGATGGAAACTGGACTCATTGGAGAAGACAGATACCCTGTTGGCGTCGAATATGAATTAATTGATGGTTGTACCAATTCGTCTGGCAGCGTTATGAGCACTTATATGAGAACTAATAAAACGGAACTATGTATTTGTGCCCTCAAAGAGACGATGAGCGAGATGTCTTTCCAGGACATGAAGGAAAGCGAGTCAGGGTTCCTGGCTCGCTTTCGCAACAATATTACTAGTTGTAGTTAACTATGCCCGCTTGGGTGGGTTGTTCCCGCGACCTTTACCAGAGGGGCTTCTGCTCTTGCTGGGCCCGTTCGGTGGTGTTTTTTTGGCTGCGGCAGATTGCGCTCGCGCGGCGAACGATCCCCTTGGCACCGCACCACCATTCGTTTTGGCAGTAGCAGACTGAACGCGAGATGCAGCGGCTTTGTTCATCGGCTTTGTCATGATTTTCTCCTAAATGAATCGTTTACGATTGTCCCCGCTGGGACATTAGTGATGTTAGAGAGGTGAAAAAGACATATGGGGGCAAAAAACGAGACAATAGAGCTGCAAGAGGAAATTAAGCAGGTGATTAGGGAGTTGGGATGGTCGCAGAATCTACTTGCTAGAAAAATTTATACCGAGATTCACGACGTAGACAACGACAGGGAAATAGAGTCTTTTCAAGAGCGTCTAAAGAAGGAGCTGCAAAGACCTACGACAAAGCCGGATAAGCTAAAAAGGTATATCTCAATAATATATCGCCATCCAGAAGCTGAACATCTTGATAAAACTCTGAATAAATACGTCCCATTGGGGCATCTCAGCGAGTGCCTCAGTAAGGGAATGAAGGCAATTTCAAAAAATGCAGATAAAGCTGCAAAAAAATAGGTCAAGGGGCGCCTCACCTGCTCGACTTGATGGTCAGGCGTGTGGGCGCGAAGCTGCCGACAGAGGAACGCTTCGAGTTCTTCGGCAAGGCGTCCTTTAATCTGGCATTGCCGGGCTTCACTTCAGAGACGCCGGAACGCCAGTGGTTCGGTCATGGGGCTGCAATTTGCTCGTGATTTGCGAAAGCACTAGTTGTCGTAGCCGGGCTACGATATAAATAAAGAAACTAAACGCGCACGACACTTCTAGCGGCTCGCATCCGGCCGCGCCTCCACGCTTACCATCATGCTGCGCTCCAGCAGCCAGCCGCGCAGACGTCGGGGCAGCAGGTTGGTGTAGACGGCCACCTTGTTGAGCAGGCCGGGCACGTACACCACCTTGCCGGCGTACATGGCGTCCACGCAGAGCCTGGCCACCTCAGGGGCGGTCATGATGCCGGTTTGTTTCTTCACGGTCTGGCCGGCCTGGTCCAGGAAGGGCGTCAGCACGCCGCCGGGGCAGGCCGCGGTGACGCTGATGGGGCTGTCGCGCAGCTCGTAATCCAGGATTTCGGTGAAGAACCGGACGTAGCCCTTGGTGCCGGAGTAGGTGGCGTATTGGGGCGTGGGCAGGATGCCGGCCAGGGAGGCCACGTTCATCAGATAACTGCGTTGCCCGTGGGCGCGGGCGCGGTTGATAAAGCCGTGGCTGAGGGTGGTGAGCGCGGTGACGTTGAGGTCGATATCCCGCTGCAGGCCGGCCAGATCCTGGTCGGCGAACGGCGCCCAGAAGCCGGTGCCGGCGTTGTTGACCAGCACAGTCAGGTGTTCGTTGTGCTTGGCGAGGGTGGCATCCACGTCGTCGAACAGCGCCCCCAGACTCTGCCGGTCGGCCAGATCGCAAGCCAGGGCGGTGGTGGTGATGCCGTGGCCGGCGGCCAGTTCATCGGCGAGTTGGTCCAGCAGCTCTTTGCGGCGGGCGACCAGGATCAGGTTCAGGCCGCGCGCGGCCAGTTGCCGGGCGATGTCCAGGCCAATGCCACTGGAGGCGCCGGTGATCAGTGCGGTGCTCATGCTGTTTCCTCGCGTTGGGTTGGGCGGCAAACCGAGGATCCCACTATGCCGTGCCCCGCGCGTGAAAGGCATTGGCCTGAAAGTACAGCCCGGAAGACACCAGTGCGCACTGGCCGGCATGCCAGGGGTGATCACGACCGCCGGGCGCCCACCAGTGCGAACCTGGCTCCCTGGGGATCGACGCCTTTGAGGGCGAAGTCGCCGCCGGGAATTTCATCCGGACCGTGAAGGATTTGCCCGCCGTGTTCGGTGATGGCCTTAAGCGCGGCGTCGATGTCGGCGACTCGGAAATAGTAGTGCCACATCGGCACCGGCATGTCGTCGGGCTTGGGCATGATGGCGCCGATCACGCCGTTATGGCGGATAAATTCGTAGGCGCCCATCGGGCCCATGTCCATCTCCCCGTCCTTGGTCCAGCCGAACGCCTCGAAGTAGAAGGCTTTCGCGATGCCGGGGTCGGTGGTGCCCAGTTCGTTCCAGGCGCAGTGGCCCACGCGTGGGCGGTCGGAGGCGAACGCCAGGCTTGTGTGGTCGCTGTGGCCGCGCATCATATAGAAGGGCGTGCCCTGCGGGTCGGTCACCATGGCGAGCCGGCCCACGTCGGGGATGTCCCTGGCGGGCATTTGCACGCTGCCGCCCAGGGCGGTGACCCTGGCAACGGTTTGATCGACATCGTCGACGCCGATATAGCCCAGCCATATTGGCCGGGCGCCACATTGTTTCATCTCTTCGCTAAGCGGCATCACGCCGCCTATGGGGCGCCACTCGCCGGTGTCCTCGTCGGGGGCGTGGAGAATCCGGTAATCCACGCCGGGCTGGCCGCTGTCGGTGACCCGCCAGCCGAGAATGGCGCTGTAGAAGTGCTGGGCGGCGTCCGCGTTGTCGGTGGCCAGTTCGTACCAGATAAATTCGCCGTGTTGGTTGGGCATGGTTCGCTTCCTATCGGTTGTGTGCCCGATAGTCGATCCGACCGGTCAGGCATCGACAGCCTGAAGCTCCGTTCTTGCTTACGCTAGGAATGGTCTATAAAGTAATCACTGACTTTATTTATGACTTATTAATGGATCATGGCCAAGCCCGATAATCGCCCATATTCACGCTACAGTCGCGATGCCGCCCAGCTTCTGGGCCGGCTGATTCGTCGTGCTCGCATCGAGCAGGGTCTCACCGCCGAGGCCCTGGCCGAGCGCGCCGGGATCTCGCGCGGGCTGGTGCAGCGCATTGAGCGAGGGGAAATGGGGTGCGCCATCGGTGCCGTGTTCGAGGCGGCGGCGATTGTCGGGGTGCCGTTGTTCGAGGCCTCGCCAGCGGAGTTGGCGTCCCGGGTGGCGGAGACGGAGTACACCCTGCGGCTGCTGCCCCGGTCGGTGCGGACGTCCGACAAGGATGTGAAGGATGACTTCTAACGATCACGAAGCCTACGTTTGGGTGTGGCTGCCCGGCCGGAGCGAGCCGGTGGTGGCGGGGCGCCTGTATCAGGAAGGGGCTCGGCTGGCATTTAATTACGGCCGCAGCTATCTGGACCGTGATGACGCTATCCCGTTGTACCTGCCTGAGCTGCCTCTGCGGCGCGGTGCCATCGCCCCGTTGCCGGGGCTGTCGATGCCGGGCTGTTTGCGTGACGGCGCGCCGGATGCCTGGGGCCGCCGGGTGGTTTTGAATCGGCTGTTGGGCCGTCCGGGACGTGATACGGACCCCGGGCAGCTCGGCGAGCTCACCTATCTGCTTAATTCCGGTTCGGACCGCCCGGGGGCGCTGGATTTTCAGCGCTCGGCTTCGGAGTATGTGCCGCGTCAGTCCGGTGGGGCGTCTCTGGAACAACTCCTCGAAGCGGCGGCTTTTGTGGAGGCGGGCAAGTCCTTGCCGCCGGCGCTGGATCAGGCGTTGTTCCACGGCAGTTCCCTGGGCGGCGCCCGACCCAAGGCGGAGATCGAAAGCGGGGCTCGCAAATACATCGCCAAGTTCTCATCCAGCACCGACACCTACGATGTGGTGAAGGTGGAGTATGTGGCGATGCGTTTGGCTGCGGAGCTCGGGCTGCGGGTCGCGCCGGTGCAACTCAAGCGTGTCGCCGGCAAGAACGTGTTGCTGGTTGAACGCTTCGACCGTAGCAAGGTCGGCAGTGGCTGGGCCCGCAAGGCGATGGTGTCGGCCCTCACCTTGTTTGAGCTCGATGAGATGATGGCGCGCTACGCCAGCTACGAAACCCTGACCGAGATTATCCGCCATCGGTTTACCGAGCCTACGGTCACCCTGCGCGAGTTGTTCCGGCGGCTGGTGTTCAACGTGCTTTGCGGCAACACCGATGACCACGCGCGTAATCACGCCGCTTTCTGGAACGGCGATTCGCTCACGCTGACGCCGGCCTATGACATCTGCCCTCAGGCACGGACCGGCAACGAGGCCTCCCAGGCGATGCTGATCGACGGAGACCGGCGCCTCAGCAACCTCAATATCTGCCGTGGGGCGGCGAGACATTTTCTGCTGTCCGTGGACAGCGCCAACGAGATCATAGGCGAGCAGATCGCCGGTATCCGCGAAAAGCTCCCGGCTGTAATGGAAGAAGCGACACTCAGCGAGGTGGATCGCCGGCTCTTGAGTCAGCGAATGTTTCTCAACCCGGCGGTGTTTGAGAGCGTGGACTGAAGCGGGTAATCCACACCCCATAGCCCACCGCCAACACACCCAGCCCGCCACCCAGCAGGCACACACCCAGCCAGCCGGCTTGCTGGTAGGCGGCGGCGGAGCCCAGCGAACCCAGGGCGCCGCCGACGAAGTACAGGAACATGTAGCCGGAATTCAGGCGGTTCCGGGCGGCCTCGTCCAGGTTGAAGATCATGTTCATGTTGGTGATGTGCACCGCCTGCAGCGCCAGGTCCAGCAGCACGATGCCGGCGACAAGCGCGATCAGGGAATACGCGCCCAGCCCCAGCAGCCCCCAGGACACCAGCAGCGCCACCACGCCGAGCACGGTGAGCCGGGCGCCGTGGCCCCGGTCGGTGAGTACGCCGGCGTGGCGGGCGGAGAGCGCGCCCATGGCGCCGGCCAGGCCGAACAGGCCGATGGTGGCGTCGGAATAGGACCAGGGCTCGCTGGACAGCAAAAAGGCCAGCGAGGTCCACAGCACGCTGAACATGGCGAAGATCAGGCAGCCCAGCAGGGAGCGTTGCCGGTGCAGCGGGTAGCGGGCGAACTGGGCGAACACCGAACCGATCAGCTGCCCGTAGTGCATGCGGGTGGTCTGGGCGTAGCGGGGCAGGGCGCGCCACAGGGCCAGGGTGTTGAGCAGCATGAGCGCCGCCGCCACCCAGTAGACAGTGTGCCAGTCGCCCAGGCTGGAGAGCGCGCCGGCCACGGTGCGGGCCAGCAGGATGCCCAGCAGCAGGCCGCTCATCACCGTGCCCACCACCTTGCCGCGCTGCGCCACCGGCGACAGGGTGGCGGCGAACGGCACCAGCACCTGGGCTACCACGGAAAACGCCCCGGTGATGGCCGTGCCGACCAGCAGGGCGGCCAGGGACCCGGCGGTGGCGCTCACCAGCAGGCCGGCGGTGGCGAACAGCATCATGGTGACGATCAGCCGCCGGCGCTCCACCAGGTCGCCGAGCGGCACCAGCAGGATCAGGCCCAGCGCGTAGCTGGCCTGGGCCACGGTGACGATGATGCCGGCCCGGGCGTAGGACAGGCCGAGCTGATCCGAGATCGTGTGCAGCAGAGGCTGCGCGTAGTAGTTGCTGGCCACCACCAGGCCGGTGGTGGTGGCCATCAGCAGGATCAGCCAGGTGCTCAGGGCGGATTCGGTGGTGCGCTCGGCGTGCGTCATGGTGCCTCCTTCCGGTGAGGCGGGCAGTGTCGGCGACTCGGTGCCATCGGGCAAATGTATTATTATGATGCTAACTATCGTTTTTCGAGATGCATGCCATGAAGCTGAAGCAGGTGGAGTATGTGCTGGCGGTGGCCGAGGCGGGCAGCTTTACCGGCGCCGCCCGACAGTGCCATACGGTCCAGTCCGCGCTCAGCCACCAGGTCGCTCAGCTGGAAAGCGAGCTGGGCGTGACGCTGTTTGAGCGCAACTCCCGCTCGGTGCGTCTGACCGAGGCGGGCAGGGTGTTCGTTCAGCAGGGGCGTCAGGCGCTTGAAGCGGTGCAGCGCATCACCGATGAGGTGGTGGCCTCCACCGGCGAGGTGCGCGGGCGCCTTTCCATGGGCACCATCTCCACGCTCACCAGCCCGGACCCGATCGAGCTGCTGGCGCGCTTCCACCGCCGCTTCCCGCACGTGCGTGTGGAGCTGGTCATGGAGGGCAGTGAAAAGATGCTGGCCAAACTGGAAGAGCGCCGCCTGGATGTGGCGTTTATCGGCGTCTGGCCGGGCGAGACGGTGCCCAGTAGCCTTTGTAGCCGGTCGCTGTGTAACGAAGAGCTGGTGGCTTTGATGTCGCCGTCCCATCCGCTGACCGCGCACGACACGGTGACCCTGGGCCAGCTGGCGTCCTGCCCGGTGGTGGATTTCCCCGTGGGCAGCAGCGCGCACCGCCAGTCCGCGGAGGCTTTCGCCGCCCAGGGACTGGAATATAACGTCCAGTTCGAGGTGAGCACCGTGCAGCATCTGGTGGCGATCGTTCGCCAGGGGTTGGCGGTGGGGTTGATTCCGCAAAGCCTGTCCCACCAATTGACGGACGTCAGCACCCGGCGGGTGCACAATGCGCCGCAGCGCTCGGTGCGGGTGGTGTGGCCAAAGACCGCTTCACCCGCCACCCGGGCCCTGCTGGCGTTGCTGGCGGTGGAGGACGAAGGCGCGTACAACGGGCCTGCGCCATCCAGCGAATAAAACAATGAAGCCGGCACAACGCCGGCGGCACAAAATGGAGAGAAACCACGTGTTCAACCACATCATGATCGGTTCCAACGATATCGAACGTTCCAAGCGGTTCTACGACGCGGTACTCGGCGTGCTCGGCGCCGGTGAACCGATCCGTAACGAGACCGCTTCCGGCATCGTGCGGCTGTTCTACCGCCACGACGGCAACACCCTGGCGATCACCCAGCCGCTCAACGGCCAGCCGGCCACCGGCGCCAACGGCGGCACCATCGGCTTCAAGTGCGACTCCCCGGAGCAGGTGAAAGAGCTGCACGACGTGGCGGTGGCCCACGGCGGCACCTCCGTGGAAGATCCGCCGGGCCTGCGCGAAAGCGCCATGGGCGCCATGCACCTGAGCTACGTACTCGACCCGGACGGCAATAAGCTTTGCGGGCTCTACCGCGTTAAGTAAATCCCCCTGTTCGCTATCCGGCCGGATGACTGCCATGCTGCGTTGGTTCGCCGCACAGGGAGTGATTCGGTATGGAAGCGATCTTTTTCAACGGCTGGTCGGTGCTGGGCCGCACACTGCTGATTGGCGTGCTGGCCTATGTGTCGTTGGTGTTCATGTTGCGGGTGTCCGGCAAGCGGACGCTGGCGAAGATGAACGCCTTTGATCTGGTGGTCACGGTGGCGATCGGTTCGACCCTGGCCACCATCGTGCTGAGCAAGAGCGTGGCGCTGGCGGAGGGTCTCCTGGCGTTGGCGCTGTTGATCGGCATGCAGTTCGCCATTTCCTGGTCGAGCACGCGCATGCCGTGGCTGCGCCGGGTCGTCACCGGCGAACCGCGCCTGCTGTTGCGCGACGGCGCCATGCTCGACGACGCGCTGCGCGACGCCCGGGTGACCCGGGAAGAAGTACACGCGGCGGTGCGTTCCGCCGGCATCGGCGCCCTTGGCGAGGTCGCCGCCGTGGTGCTGGAAACCGACGGCTCCTTCAGCGTGATTGCCGGCCAACCCGGCGCCGCCCTGTCCAGCCTGGACGGCGTCAAATAGCAGGGCAGCCGCTTAAAACCGATCCGCCCGATAGGGCGCCATATCCACGTCCGTCGTTTCCCCATCCATCATTTGCCCGAGCAACTTGCCGGTAATCGGCCCCATGGTGAAGCCTTGATGCCCGTGCCCGAAGGCCAGCCACAGGCCCGGCAGGCCGGGGGCCGGGCCGATCACCGGCTTCATGTCCGGCGTGCAGGGGCGGGCGCCCATCCAGGGTTGCGGGTCGAGCCGGTCACCCAGGGGGAAGAGCGTGCGGGCGACGGCTTCGGCGGCGGCCAGCTGCCGGTAATGGGGCCGGGCGTTGTGGCGCGCCAGCTCGGCGCCGGTGGTGAGGCGGATGCCGGCGCGCATGGGGGCGAGCAGGTAGCCGGTTTCGGAATCCATCAGCCAGTGGCGCAGGCGGGCGTTGTCGAGGGTGCCGTAGTGCATGTGGTAGCCACGTTTCACGAACAGCGGCACATGCACGCCTTGCTGGTCGAGCCATGGCGCGGACCAGGGGCCGAGGGCCAGCACCACCTGCTCGGTGGCAATCGTTTCGCCGCCGACCGTGGCTCGCCACCCGCTGCCGTTGCGCGACAGTGTTTCCAGCGGCGCCTGGATAACGTGCCCGCCCTGTTGCTGGAAGTGGTTGGCGTAGGCGGCCACCAGGGCGCCGGGGTCGGTGGCGGTCCAGGGTTGGGTCCAGTGGATGGCGCCGGCGAGACCAGCGGCCAGGTCCGGTTCTTCTTCAGCGAGCGCGGCGCTGTCCAGCACGCGATAGGTGACGTCGTACTCGGTGGCGTCCTGTTCGGCCTGCCGGCATTCCGCGTCGAACGCCTCGGCGGTGCGGAACACTTCCAGGTAGCCGTCCTGACGAATCAAGTCTTCGGCGCCGGCGGCGTCGATCATTGCCGCGTGGGCGTCCCGCGCCCGGGTGATCAGCGCCGCGTATTCGGGGACGATGCGTGCGTAGCGCTCCGGCGCTGAATTGCGCCAGTACTGAAACAGAGGCAGGGCAGCCCGGGCCATGCCGGACGGTTGGTAGCGGATATCCACCTGCCGGTTGGGCAGCACCCGGGTCAACGTCGCCAGGTCGCGGGGAAAGCGGTAGGGCCGCACGGCCTCGCGCTGAATAATGCCGGCGTTGCCGAACGAGGTCTCGCGCCCCGGCGCGTTGCGGTCCACCAGGGTGACCCGGTGGCCGCGTTGCAGCAGGTACCAGGCGGTGCAGACGCCGACCATGCCGGCGCCCAGAACCAGAATATCGCGGGCCGATTTTGGGGAAGACCGGGCGGGAACCAAGATGCAATCTCCTGCAAAAAAGCGAACGCATCGGCGGCGACCGTTGGGTCGTCGCGTTACTTTCTCCCGACACTAAAGCACTGGCTGGCGGTCGGAGCAAAGCTTTGAGCGACAGTGGCACACACATCGTGCCGATGCACACTGACGCGCTCTTCCAGTTCCACGTCTGCTTGGTAAGAATCCTCCGAGGGGGCATCGCTGGTCCAGATCTCCACGGCCTCCGGGGCGCCGTAAAAATGGATCACCTCCACCGGTGCCTGCCCTTTCCGCTGGTAGGTGCGCGTGAGGGCGCGCTTCAGGAAGCGTCCCTGGCCATCGAGCGCAAACAGTGGCGTGTCGAAGACCTCGGTGTCGACAACCAGGCGGTTCTCCTGCAAGCGCAGCCCCTTCGGAAGCTCGCCCTTGGCATGCTGGCTTTTGCTTACCTCGCGGAACACCCGCACACGCAGCTCCGCCGATAGCCGCACGGGCTTACTCGGAAACCGTTGCGGGTTGTAGTCGACGCGGTTGACCGTAAAACGGTAATAGTCTGAATGATCGCCTTCGGGTAACGGAATGGGCTGGCCGTCGGCATCGTAAAACGTGATTGGGTTCGGGCCGTCTTTCAAGACCATGCGTTCGGATTCCATTTCCATGAAACGACGGCTTTCAACCTTGGGGTAGCGGAAATCCACGCTGGAAGTGTAGAGCGGGGTGCGGCCGTCGTTCTGCACGATGCGTATGCGAGAGGGCACCTGCTCGGCGGTCAGCTCCATGAGGCCGTCCAGGGAGGAGCGGTATACCGGCCCCGGCAGAGAGATGGATTGAATCGCGTCCGGGGCGAATTGCGCGGTCGGGTTCAGTCCGTCGACCTGCTTGATCGGCAACGCCAGCTCCCGCTTCATCAGCGGCTGTTCCGGGTCCTGGTCGAGCAGGGTGATCCGGGCAGTGGCCACCGGCCCCTTGAAAGCCAGACGTGTGTGGTGAACGTCGCCGACCCGTTCGCGGAGGCGGGCTTCCGTCTGCTCCAGGTGCTGCTCCAGCTCCGCCACCGTCAGCTTGTTTTCCAGGGCTTGATCAATCAGGCCATCCACTTCCTGGTCGGCCAATTGAAACAATGCCAGGGCGCCGGTCTGCACCAGCGTGCGGGCCAGGGGCCGGCCGTCCTGGTCCAGCCCTTCGGCGATCACGTCACGGCGGTCGAGGGGCATCGGGCGACCGTCCTCGGTGCGGACCTCCAGAGCGTAACCATGGCCGTTGGTCGCCACCAGGGTCACGGTATAGCCAGCCTGGCTGCGGCGCTGGCCCGCCTGCGGGGACGGGAAATCAAACACCAGGCGCTGTTTGGCCACGCGGCCGGTGAATTCGCCGAGCAGTGCGACAGGCTTGGCATCGTCCTCTTCGCGCCGTTGTTGATAGCAGTAGCGCTCGTCGAAGCGATGACGCATCAGGTCCTCTTCACGGTCGGCGGCGCCCGGCCGGCCCGCGAAGGGATGGGTGTCTCCGTTGTCCATGCGCACACCGAGCCAGTTGATGCGATGTGGCAGTGGATAGCCAAACGGACGGCGGGCCTCCACGCACAAATAGTTCGCCCAGGTGCTGGCAAACAAATTGTTCAGGAACACCTCGGTCATCTCCTCGATGTCCGTGTAGTCGTCCAGTGTCGCCAGGGCGGAATGGCCGTGCTGGGTACGCGGTGGCGGCATTTCCCAGTCGACGTTGTTGAGGTCGTTGTACAGGGCGTCCTGGCTGAGATCCCGCAGCGCGGTCCGCACGTCTTCGTCCGATACGCCTTCGATGCGTTCGAGGCGTGCGTCTCTGGTCGCGAACATCGCGTCCATGATGGCGTCATAATCCGGGGTGTCGGCGGAGGCAGTGTGTGAATGGAATACCACCAGGGCAAGCAGCGCGGTGACGAGGCCGCGTAAAGAGTGCCCTGACGCCGGCATCGGTGTGTGACTTCGCATGGTGTGTCTCCGTGACTTCTTTGTGATCCCGGCTTGCTGGTCGGTATTGCGCTTCGCGGCGCAATTGTATCCCGAGCGCCATGAATCGTTTCGACACGGGTCACACACAGCGCCACCGAAAGTGCTTAAAAAACTCGGGCCACGGCACCCGCCCCGCGCCAGCCAAGGGCCGTGGCGCGAACTCCGCCTGCGCTGCATACCCCGGGCGTTAGCCACCGATGACCCACTGAGCCACCCAGGCCCCGCCATACAGCCCCAATCCGAACACCGCGTGGTTGAGCAGGCTTTGCCGGCGCGCCAGCCAGGGGCGAGGCGTGCGCCGGGCCGCCAGGCCGGCGCCCATGCCCGGTTGCATCACCAGGAAGGGCGCGGCCACCGTGGCGATGCCCACCGCCAGCGCCAGCCCCAGGGTGGGCCGGGCTAGCCAGGCGGGGCCGCCCAGCCCCACCAGCACGGCGGCAAAGAGGACGCCGATCAGGTAGTGGGCGGCCCAGCCCAGGGCCCGTTCGCTGGCAATCGGTGTTGCCTCGGCGATGCGATGGTGGCGGAAACGCCCCCGGGGCATATGGCCCAGCCAGCGCCCCACCAGGGCGAAGTCCGGGGCGGGCAGGCCGAGCAACGTCTTGCGTGCCAGGCTCCAGGCGTCCATCGCCGCCGTGGCGGCAACGCCGATGAGCAGGATAAACAGTAAGGTTTCCATGGTGTTCTCCGCTGGGAGTGGCAGTGATAAAGCGTTAGCCTACGACTTCAAGTTCACTTTAAGTAAAGGCCGGGGCATGGATATTTCCGAAGTGGCGAAGCAGGCCGGGCTGCCGGCGTCGACGCTGCGCTTCTATGAAGAGAAAGGGTTGATCCAGTCGGTGGGGCGCAGCGGCCTGCGGCGCCAGTTCAGCCCCCAGGTGCTGGACCGGCTGGCGCTGATCGCCCTGGGCCGCTCCGCCGGGTTCTCCCTGGAGGAGATCCGCTCAATGTTGGGCGATTCGGGCCGGCCGACCATCGACCGGCAAGCACTTCACGATAAGGCGGACGAGCTGGACCGCACCCTCCGCCAACTGACCGCCATGCGGGATGGGCTGCGCCACGCCGCCGAGTGTTCGGCGCCCAGCCATCTGGAGTGCCCCACCTTCCGGCGTCTGATGGGGCTGGCGGTGGCGGATGTGGCGCGCCGTCCCCGTCGGCGCGGGCAGGCGCTGCGCTAGCCGGCCTCGTGCAGGAACCGCGCCGCCGGCGCTGACGCCCCGTTAGCGGGGCGTCAGCGATTCGGGCCGGTGCTAGACTGCGTTGATCACGATCCGACGCGGAGCGCCCTGGTGCTATTCAAGGAAAAACTGCTTCTCTCCAACTGCGATTCCGTGAAGCGTCTGCCCGCGGAGCAGCTCAAGAAAAGGTTCCTCACCGGCATGGCGTTCGGCGACGGCGTGGTGTTGTCGCCGAACATGCTGATCGACAACACCGGCTTTGAAGCCCTGCTGGCGCGCCGCAACGTGGTCAAGTACCTGAACGAGGAAGGCCACGGCAAACTGGTGCTGCGCGGCTTCGGTCTGGGCGGCGACTTCTCCCTGTCGGACTACTACCACGCCCTGCCGCCAGGTTTTATTTTCTCCAGCCTGGAAGGCGGGCCCACCAAGGCCGCGCTGAGCCGGGCCCAGGAAACGGATTTGCTGGCCCGCGTCGCCGCCACCCAAACGGCCCTGGACCGGCTAGGCTATGCCGTGGAACCGGTGCACCTGGAGCCGGACAGCCTGGCCGGAGAGATCCGCCGGCGGCTCGCCGACGACGACAGCATCGGCCACTTCTTCGCCCACGCCGACGAACGGGCCGCCTTCCTGGCCGCCGCCGCCGGCCGGGTGTCGCGCTCTGACTGGTATGTGTTCGCCGATGGCTATTTCGCCGACCGGGACGAGCAGGGCGGCGCCCGCTTCAAGGCCGAGGTGATCGACCCCGCCTACAATTCTCTGTTCGCGCTTCAGGGGGAAGGCTTCCTGCAGGACAACATCAAATACATCGGCGCCGTGCCGGCCATGATTCTTGACGCTGGCGTGGCTTATAAATCCTTGCGTGAGGAAGTGGCGCTGATCGAATATTCCTTGAAGCTATTTGAGATCGTTTCGACACTGGGCACCACTGAACTCTATAAGTGGCTCACCGATCAGGCTCTGGACTATCTGGAGGACACGATGACCGAGCGCGGCCAGGACTATTTCACCCGCCGTAACTGGTTCGGTCTGTACCGGAAAATGCGCACCGCCATCGGCTTGGAGATCAAGTGAAAACCGTCTATGAGAACCCCTGGTTCCGCGTGATCCAGGACGGTCGCTTCCACTACATCAAGGAAACCGGCGCCGACAACGGCGCCGTGGTGCTGGCGCGCCAGGGTGGCGACTTTCTGTTCGTGCGCGTGCGGCGCCCGGCCCATGGCGATACCTTTATCGAGGCGCCCCGGGGCTACGGCGAGCCGGGGGAAAGCGCTGCCGGTTGCGCCGCCCGGGAGCTGTGCGAGGAAACCGGTTACACGGTGCCTCCACAAGCACTGGTGGCTCTGGGCCGGTTGCGGCCCAACTCCGCTATCTTCGCCTCCAGCGTACAAGCGTTTTTCGCCGAGATACCCATGGAGGCCGCGCCCGTGGCCACTGATGGCGAAACCGAAGGGCTGGTGCGCATTGCCGAGACCGATCTGCACCAGGCCCTGGCCGACGGCCGCCTCGGCGACGGTTTCACCTTGGCGGCGCTGGCCCTGTTCTGGGCGCTCAGGCCGGGTGACCGGCCCGGCGCTGGTTGACCACGCACAGCCCGCCGACGATGGCGGCGGCGCCGACCCAGAACAGGGCGTTCTGCCGCTCGCCCAGCAGCACTATGGCGAACACCACGCCGAACAGGGGCGCCAGGAAATTCATGGCGGACACCTGGGAGGTGTAGTGGCGGCGCAGCATGGCGAAGAACACCAGGTAGCTCAGGAAGGCCACGCCCACGGTTTGGAACGTCAGGGAGGCGACCAGCGTCGGGCTCCAGTGAATGACCCAACCGCCGGCGGGGACCAGGGTGGCCAGCCCCAGCAGAGGCACCGAGCCGAACAACTGGTGGAACAGCACCACGGAGGCATCCAGATCGCGCAGGCGGGTGGCGCGGATCACCATCACCGTGGCCGCCCAGCACACCGCGCCGGCGAAGCACAACAGGTCGCCGGCCAGGGTGGCCGCGCCGCTGCCGCGGGCGCCGGAAAAGGCGGTGAGCGCCACACCGAGAAACGCGAACAAAATGCCCAGCACCTTGAAACGGCGTACCGGTTCGTCGCGGATGATGTACATGGCGCCCAGGGCGATCATCATCGGCGCGGTGTAGTAGATTACCGCCGCGTGGGCGGCGCTGGTCAGCGCCAGGCCCAGATACAGAAAGCCGAAGTCCAGCGCGAACAGCAGGCCCAGCAGCATGGACGGGCCGGTGGGCGCGCGGAACGGGTTCCGCCGCTGGCTAACAAACCACAGCGCCAGCAACGCCGTGCCGCCCAGCGAGCGCAGGAAGGTCTGGGTGAGCGGCGCCATGTCCTCCACCACCGCTTTCACGGCGGCCTGCTGGGCGCCGAAGGCGGCGAACACCAGGATCAGAATCAGGATGGCGCGGGATGTCAGAGGTTGCAGCGGCATAACACAACACAATCAGCCAATGGCGGCGGCCGGTGCCGGCCGCGCGTGGACGAAAAAATGGGCGAGGGCGCACAGCGCCCCCAGCGCGATCGCCGGGTACCCTATCTGGTCTTGGCCGGCGAAGCGACCAGATAAAACGCCGCCCAGCCAGACGCCGGTGATACCGCCTAACTGATAGCCTGGAAACACGGACCCGAACGTGGTGGCGCTGCTCACCGCCAGGGTCATGTTCCCGTCCTCCGGATTGCGGCACTATAGAAACCCCCTCTTTCGCGCACGGAGACACACAACAATGATAATGCTGATTCTCGGTTTGCTGATTTTCCTGGGTATTCACTGCGTCGGCTTCTTCCCGGAATGGCGGCAGCGCCGCGTCAATGGCATGGGCCTGTTGCCCTGGAAAGGGCTCTACAGCCTGATCGCTCTGGCCGGTTTCGTGCTCATCGTTCTGGGCTTTCAGCGGGCCCGGCTGGACCCGGTGGTGCTGTACGCGTCACCCACCTGGCTCAATCACCTGAATGCGCTGTTCACCCTGATCGCGTTCGTTCTGCTGGCCGCCGCCTATGTGCCCGGCAACCGGATTCGCGCCCGTCTCGGTCACCCCATGGTGGTGGCCACCAAGGTGTGGGCGTTCGGCCACCTGCTGGCCATTGGCCTGCTGCACGATGTGGTGCTGTTCGGCGCCTTCCTGGTGTGGGCGATCGTGGCCTTCGCCAAACTGCGTCGCCGTGATCGCGCCCAGGGCGTCACCTACGCGCCCGCTACCCTCAAGGGCGATGTGATTACGCTGGTGGTGGGCGTGCTTGCCTGGGCGCTGTTCGCCTTCTGGCTGCACGGCGCTCTGATCGGCGTGCGGCCCTTCGGTTGAGAGAGGACCGTCCGTGGTCGCCGGCTTGTCCGAAGACTCCATGCTGGAGGTCCGCCGACGCCAGGGTGCAGTGACGCCGCCCTTGGCGCGCCGGGTTACCTAATGTCCACCTTGTTTGGCACGAAAGGCCCGTTACAGGGCCGGGCCGCGCCGCCATGATGGCCTCTGGCTTGGAAAAGAGGCTGATTATGCAAATCGATACGAGCACGCCGGTGATGGTCACCGGCGCCACCGGTTACGTGGCCGGGCGCCTGGTGGAGCGGTTGCTGGAAGAGGGCGTCACCGTGCATGCGGCGGTGCGTAACCCGGACGACAGCCGCAAACTGCAGTATTTGAACGCCATCGCCGAAAAGACGCCGGGCACTATCCGCTACTTCAAGGCGGACCTGCTCTCGCCCGGCTCCTACGCCGAGGCCATGGCCGGCTGTTCGGTGGTGTTTCACACCGCGTCGCCGTTCACCACCACGGTGAAGGACCCGCAGAAAGAGCTGGTGGAACCGGCGCAGCTGGGTACCCGCAATGTGCTGGAAACCGTCAACGAGACGCCGTCCGTGAAGCGGGTGGTGCTGACCAGTAGCTGCGCGGCGATCTACGGCGACAACGCGGACCTGAAACACACCACCAACGGGGTGTTCACCGAAGCGGACTGGAACACCAGTTCGTCGTTGAGCCATCAGCCCTACGCCTACTCCAAGACCGTGGCGGAGAAAGAAGGCTGGAAAATCGCCGACGCGCAGGACCGTTGGGACCTGGTCACCATCAATCCGTCGCTGGTGGTGGGGCCGGGTATTAACCCGAATGCCACCTCGGAAAGCTTCGATATTCTGCGTCAGTTTGGTGATGGCACCGCGAAGCCCGGCGTGCCGGATGTGGGCATCGGCGTGGTGGACGTGCGTGAAGTGGCCGAAGCGCATCTGCTCGCCGCCTACCTGCCTGAAGCCAATGGCCGCTATATCCTCTCCGGCCACGACACCGACTTCCCGGAGATGGCCGCCGTGCTGCGCCGCCGCTTCGGGAAAAAATACCCGATCCCCAGGCGCACCCTGCCCAAGGCCGCTGTGTGGCTGGTCGGGCCCGTGGTCAACAAAACCCTGACCCGCAAGTTCGTCAGCCGTAACGTCAACTTGCCGTGGCGTGCCGACAACAGCCGCAGCCGCGAGCAGCTCGGCATCCAGTACCGACCGCTGGACGCGTCCCTGAATGAATTCTTCCAGCAACTGGTGGACAGCGGCCAGTTGAGAAAGTGACGGAGGCGCGTTCCAGGGGGCGGCGCTGCCGCGCCCCCTTTGAACGCTCCGCCGGGGGTGGCGCTGCGTGGAGATTGCTCTAAACTCTGAGCCATGTCCGACGCCAAGGGCGAAATAGCCGATGTCCAAGATTGATCCTGATGCCTCTGGTCAGCCCAACCCTGCGCAAGCCGTGAACCGCGAGGGTGAGGCGGCGTTGTCGCTGTTCTCCCTGCCGGATTTGTTTGACACCCTGCCCGAAGCGGTGGTGGTGGCGGACCGGACGCGGCGGGTGGTTTATCTCAACGCGGCGGCGGAAGCGCTTTTCGGCTATAGCCTGCGGGACCTGCGTGGCCGCACCACCGATGTGTTTTACGCCGACCACGCTGATTTTCTCACCTTGGGTAAAGAGCACTACAACGGCAAGACGAACCCGTCCTTTTCCCCGTACCGCGTCTCGTATCGCTGTTCCGACGGCTCCAGATTTCTGGGCCAGACGTCCGCCCGGGGTTTGACCAATGCGCAGGGGGAGATCCAGGGTTACCTGGCGATGGTACGGCCGGCGCGTTCCGCGGAGCAATCCGTTGATACGCTGCAGCGCCTGCATTCCATCACCGCCGACGCGGAGCTGGATCACGACGCAAAACTGGTGGCGACTCTAGAGTTGGGGGCCCGCCACTTTGGCTTGGACCTGGCGATTCTGTCGAGCATCAAGGGCGAGGAGTATCGCGTGGAGCATTGCCGTGACCCGGCTGGTGCTCTGTCGCCGGGTGCCACCTTTGATCTCGGTAGTACGTATTGCGTGCATGCGCTGAACGCCGGCGGCCCAGTGGGCTTTCATCATGCTGGGGAAAGTGAAATCCGCACCCACCCATGCTACCGGGATTTTGGTCTGGAGGCCTATGTCGGCTGCCCGATCCTGGTGAACGGCACGTTGCGGGGCACGTTGAATTTTTCCTCGGCGCAGGCCTGTTCGCCCTTCTCCCGTGACGATCTGGTGTTCATGCAGCTGCTGGCGGACACGGTGGGCTACGAGATTCACCAAAATGCCATGCGGAACCAGCTGAGCCTGCTGGCGCGCACCGACGAGCTCACCGGGCTGGCCAATCGGCGTGCGGTGATGGAATCGCTGCGCTGGCAAATGTCGCATTCGTTGCGATCCGATTTGCCTCTGACCGTGATGTCGCTGGATCTGGACCATTTCAAAGCGATCAATGACACCTGGGGCCACGGGGCCGGGGATCATGTACTGCGCGGCTTCTCCGAACTGCTGGGTAGCGTCACCCGCGAGGTGGATTTGTGCGGGCGGCTCGGCGGGGAGGAGTTCATCGTGGTGCTCCCGGACACGGATACCAGCGGCGGCTGTGTGGTGGGTGACCGCTTGCGCCGTCGTCTGGCGGAGACGCCGATGCCGGTGTCGGAAAGCGAATCGATCAACGTCACGGTGAGCGCGGGCCTGACGTCGTTGCAGCCGGGGGATACCCTGGAATCGATTCTCCAGCGCGTTGACCATGCCCTGTATCAGGCCAAACAGAGTGGCCGTGATCGTTTGTGCATTGCCCGGGAATAGCCCGAGGTTCCGCACGATCCTTGGCCTGATGTTAACCTGACTTGATCCACCCGCAATGAAAACCGTGTGGAATATGGTGCGGCAAGGGCACCGCCGCCACCTCTTCCAGGTTGCCGCTACGGGCGTCCAACAGCACGATCTCACTGCGGTGCATATTGGCGTCGTAGACGGCGGCGCATAAATAGCCGTCACCTTCTTTTCCACCTTCCGGCACGAATACGGCTTCGGAAACGAAGCGCCCCGGCCCCATCCGATGCAGGGCGGTGTGGCCGCTCTCGGTGTCCAGTCTTTGCACGGCGTTGAAAAAGCCGCCCTGGTCGGCGATCGCGGTATTAAAGAGAACACGGCTGGGCTCGCCCTGATAGCGGTTATCGAAAGTGGGAAACTCGCAGCCGGCCTGGTGTGGCAGTGGCAGGTAGGTATGTTTGCCGGTGCGCAGATTCAGCCGTAGCTGTCCGGGTTCCCCGGCATCACTTTGATAGTGATGGGTGAAATCCCGCAGGCCCTGGTTGACGGTGAAATCAGGAAAGCGCACCAGTTCCACGATCAATTCGTCGCCGATCTCGCGGGCGTTGCCGAAGTGGAACACCACGAACGGATCAAGTTCGAAGGTGTGAGTGCGTTCCAGGGAATTCAGGTCGATCACATGGGCGCGCATGCCCCAGGCCGGATTATGGGTCATGCACTGGTCGACGGTACGTAAGCCAAGCATCATCTTGGTGACGCCGGTCATGGCCACCGGCTGCTCCAGGAACAACCAGTGACGTTTCGACATGGCGGAGCCGTGCAGAAACGTCAGGCGCGGCAGCGGGAAACGCCCGCGCCGTTCCATGCGCCCGCCGGGGCCGATCTGGTAGAGATTCACTTGCGGGCCGTGCCGCCCCAGGCTGACGCCATGGTTGTAGTAGCGCCCGCTGTCCGGGTGATGGTGGCCGTGGGCGCTGAAGGGCTCGAACGGTTTCAGACCGCCACCGAAGCTGGCTTCGCCCAGGGTCTTCAGGTCATGCGGGTCCAGGGCCCAGGGGCGGCCGCCTTCCCATTGTGCCAGCAGCCGATCGCCATGCTGGACAATACTGGTGTTGGCGGCGTTGGCCGGTGGCCGGCCGATGTTGGCGAGGATGCCGCCCGGGGCGTTGTGCCCGAAGCTGCGTTTTTTAATCTGGCCGGCGGCGGTTTCGGCCCGGTATTTGGGCGTGCGTACGAAACGGTTGCGGTAGCGGGCGCCCTGTTCGTCGAAGGTAAGCGCGTGCACCATGCCGTCGCCGTCGAACCAGTGGCCGAAGGTCCGTCCGCCCAGTTCACTGCGGCCTGGCCCGATGCGTAAGAAGGTGCCCCGCACGGCGTCCGGTATCTTGCCGCGAATCTCGCGGTTGGCGATGCGCAGGCTGACTTCCCGCTCCAGGTTCTCGAAGCCCCGGCAATGGTCGGGGACCGGATTATTGTCCATAAGACGTGCCCTCCTGACGCCAAGGTATACGCTCTGTTTATCAGAGGGGCAAGAGCGCGACGCCGGTCCCCTACACGCGGCGACCCCGGATTGCCGAGCCGTTCATAGCGCGGACGCCGCTGGCGGTTTATTGTCGGTGTCCTCTCCCTGGCCCCGGATTCCTTGCATGAAATACCACGCCTTTTACGCACCCTGGTTGTTACTCCTCGGTTTGCTGACGGTCGGCTGCCAAAGCGATCACCGCCATTCTCCGCCCGGCAACCCGGGTCTTCAGGTCGAGCAGCTTGAGCCCGGCGTCTGGATGCACACCTCCTACAACACCTTCGACGGCGTGCTGTATCCCTCCAACGGGTTGATCGTGCGCGAAGGCGATCACCTGGTTCTGCTCGATTCCGCCTGGGGCGCCGAGGCCACCGAAGAGCTGCAGGTCTGGATCGACGAAGAGATCGGTTTGCCGGTGGACCGGGCGCTGTCCACGCATTTTCACAGCGACCGCACCGGCGGCGTGGCGGTGCTGGAAGCCGCGGGCATCCCGGTCTGGTCGCACCCGATGACGCAACGCCTGAGCGCGGAAGAGGGCAATCCGGTGCCAGCTAACGCGTTGAAGGGCATTGAAGCCCCGGGCAGCACCACCGGTTCCGGCAGTTTGGAAGTGCTCTACCCCGGCGGTGGCCACGCCCGCGACAACATTATGGTGTGGCTGCCCGAGCAGAAGATCCTCTACGGCGGCTGCGCGGTGCGCGAGCTGGCCACCGATAATCTGGGCAACACCGCCGACGCGGACCTGGGCTATTGGCCGCAAGCGATCCGTCATGCACAGGCAATGTACCCGCAAGCCGAGGTGGTGATCCCCGGCCACGGTAAGCCCGGCGGCCCCGAGTTGCTTGAGCACATGCATACGTTGTTTGAGGACAGCGGCAACTGAACAGGGACGGTTTTATGATCAGCGAGGACGTTCGGCGGTATATCCAGGGCCGCCTGAGGACCGTCGAGGAAGAGCACGGTGTGCGCGTGCTGTTTGCGGTGGAGTCCGGCAGCCGGGCCTGGGGCTTTCCCTCACCGAACAGCGATTACGACGTGCGCTTTATCTACGCGCACCCGCGTGAATGGTACCTGTCGCTGGATCTGGAAGAGCGCCGCGATGTCATCGAATGCGAGATCGTCGACGATATGGATCTCAGCGGCTGGGATATTCGCAAAGCTCTGAAATTATTCTGGCAGTCCAACCCGTCGTTCGTGGAGTGGCTGCACTCCCCTATTGTCTATCGCGACGAGGTCGGTTTTGCCGACCGTGCGAGGGCACTGCTGCCTGACATCTACGACGTGAACAAAGGCGTGCATCATTATTGGAGCATGGCGGACAAGAACTATCGCGGCTATCTGAAGGCGAAGCTGGTGCCGCTGAAGAAATACTTTTACGTCCTGCGTTCCCTATTGGCGATCCGCTGGCTGGAACGTTATCGCTCTCCCGCACCGGTTGAATTCGAGCGCTTGCGACCGTTGGTGGCTGACGATGAAACGGTGGATAAAGAAATTACCCGTCTGCTGGCAAAAAAACAGCGCAGCGAGGAAAAGGAATTTGTCCCGGTGATGGCGGAGCTGAACGATTATATTGAAAAAGAACTGTCCCGGCTTTCGCGTTACTCAGACAAGGCCGCGCCGGTCAGTCGCGACTTGAGCAGTTTGAACACGCTGTTTCGCGATTGTCTGGACAGCGCCGATGCTTGATACAAGTGGCTTCGTGGCCGTCTCAGCGCGTGTCGATCGTGGCCGAGAGCCGCTGGCGCTTGGGCGCCGGCTGCGCCGGCAGCTCCAGTAACTCGGTGAGAAATTCCCGCCAGACTTTATAAATCATAAAACGCCCGAGGCCGGGGAAGCTGCGGAAGCGCGCGTTGGGTAAATCCCCTGCCAGCCCGCGGGCGCTGCCTATGGAGATGATGCGGTCGTCCTCACCGTGCCAGTGCAGGATCGGTACTTTGATTTGCTTCAGGTCCACCAGCCAGGGGTGCTGCATGCGTATGTATTCGTCGATCAGGATGCGCGCGCCCTGGAAGTGGCTGGCGTGCATGCGCTCGATCAGTCGCGCCAGCAGGTCCGGATCGTTGAGCACCGCTTGATCCTCCGGGCACAGCGACTTGGCCAGGCGGGCCAGGTATTTTTCCGGGGAACGCCGCACGCCACGCAACGCTAGACGGCCCACCAGCACGAACAGTCGCGGATCCTTGCGGAAGATGCGCAGAAACATGGCGTGGATGCGGTCGAGCTTGTCCAGTTCGAAGTGCTCAATCGGCACGGTGCTGGCTAGCAGGCCCAGCCGGTCGAACAGATCGGGATGCAGCGCCGCCGCGCACAGCGCATAGGGGCCGCCGCCACAGTACGCCGCCATCGGCGGTCGCTGCAGGCCCAGATGGTGGCACAGGGCGCGGATGTCCGGGCCAAAGTCGCGGAATTCCATGTCCGCTCGGGCAGTGGACAGTCCGTAGCCGGGGCGTACGATCAGAATCATGCGCAGGCCGTTCGCCCGGTACCACTCATCGAAGAGGCGGTGGTCGGGCAGGGCGCTGCCCAGGTTGTCGAGGGTCAGCACCGCTCGTCCCGACGGATCACCGTATTCGAACCAGCTCAACACGCGGCCATCGGGCAGGGTCAGGGTGTGTTCCGGCGTTTGGCTCAGGGCCGGGGGCTGGGCCGCCTGGACCAAGGCATGCCCCATCGCTTGACTGACTAACTGCACCTGACTGTTGGCTTCCAGCTTCGCCATGGTCGACTTAAGCTGACTGCGCGCGGTGTGCACGCTGATCGAGAGCAGCGCCGCGCTTTGACTGAGGTTGCCGATCTTGCAGAGCAGATGCAGCAGGCGGGATTCTGCGTGCGTGATCGGAAATATGGCCTTCAGGGATTCCGGGGATGGCGTCACCACACTGTGGCCGGCCAGCACCCAGACAATGGTTCGGACCCGCGCGATGGTGCCTGGTGCATCGGATTTTTTGACTGGCAGACAGAGCAAGGTCACCGCGTCACGTTGGGAGGTGAGTAGCTGAGTGTGGCGGCCGGCGGCAAGACTGTGAACCCGTTTCAAGCCCTCCTTTAAGGTCCGGTCGGCGAAACGCAGCGTGCCGTCCGGGAGCAACTCGATGGGCGCCTGGGTGAGTGCCTGCCGCGCCGCCGGATTGCATTCCAGGGCGCGCATCCGCTCGTCGAGCATCAGCATGGGCCAGGGCATCTGGTTATACATGCTGTTGAGAATCTGGGTGCGGTCCTCAAGAGCGTGCATATAGGCGCTGCTGCGTACCGCCCGTTCCAGGTGCCCGATCAACTGTTCCACTTCCATGGGTGCGTCGTTGGCGTCGCCGGACGGGCTGTCCTCGGTCCAGCCGGTGATGGTATCGAGCAGGTCCATCCAGTCGCCGGGGGACAAGGCGGTTTCGTAGATCCGACCGATCAGGTCGTTATTCTCATCCTGCAAGGCGTCGGCCCCGGGTTCGGCAAGGTGGTTGTCCGGATCATAGGAAGCGCGCGTCGGGAGCGCAACGAAAAAGACCCCGGGGGCCGGGGTCAAAGGGTGCGGCGAGGCCGAAGCCCGCCGCAGGGGCACGCCTTGCGGCGTTCGGGGGTGAAGCGGTTACTCGGTGACGTCGATCAGTACCACCAGGCCCAGCTCGTTGGGGTCGCCGCCCTGCGGCACCCAGCGGGTGGTGAATACGCCCAGGCTGGCGTCCTGGTTGAAAAAGCCCTCCATGATATTGCTGCCGTCCTGACCGGCGAGGGTCAGGGTGGTGGCGCCGTTGGCGGCGATGCTGGCGGTCAGCGGCTCGTCGACGGTGTCCTGCTCGACGACGAGGTCGCCGCCCAGGCCGGTTTTCTCGACCAGCGTAAAGCTGCCGTTGAGCGTTCCGGCGGTGTTGCTGGTCAGATTGACGTAGCTGTTGAACTGGCTGTTGATCATTTCAATATCGCTGGAGCCATTACCCACGCCATCCAGGGCCACGGACAACAGCATCAGGCGGTACCGCTTGCCACTGACGTCCGGCGCGCTATCGGGCAGTTTGACCATCAGGGTTTTGTTGAACTGGGCCCAGATGTTCTCGTTGTTTTCGGTTTCCGCGAAGGCGATGAAATCGAAGGTGTCGTTGATAAAGCCATCAGTGGGCACGGGCTGGCCGTCTTCGGTGCCGGCGGAAATGATGTCGCCGTCGGCTGAGACGTTGATGGCGTCGCCGGTACTGCCGGTTTCGGAAAGGGTCTGATAGGTGCTGCCGTTGCTTTCCAGCCCTACCCGGTGGCCGGTGGCGTCGCCGTAATCGAAGGTGCCGTCGCCATTGAAGGTGACCACGTTGACCTCGGTCTGCAGTTCGATCACACCGGTTTGCGCGTAGGTTTCCAGGAACACGCGGCCGAAGGCGCCGCTGAGATCCGAATCGCTCATCCCGGACGGTGAGCGGGCGAACACTTCCAGGGCGCGGAATACTTCATCACCCTGGCGATCGTCCGGATTTAGAGCGTCCGGTTCGTCGTCGCCGTTAGTGTCGGTGGTGCCGTAGCGAACCGCCGCTTCCTGAGAAAGAAGGAAGAACAGACCTGTATTCTGAACCTGTTGCAGGTTGTAGATCACTGACGGATAGCGGAACGCGTTGTCGCCGTTGATCTCTTCCTCGAACGCGCCTTCGATGGACAGTATGCCGGAGTCGGTCAGTGTGCCGGAGAGGTTCTCGGATTCGGTGTCGATGTCCGTTTCATAGTAGATCGATCCGGTCGCCACGCTCATGCCGGAGAAATTCGAGTAGGCGCTTTCTTCGCCTTCCAGGGTGATCGCCACGGTATTGCCGCCGCCGTCGGCAAAGTCGAACTGGCCGCGCCACATATCGTTGGCGAAGGTGCCGAAGTTGTCGTTGTCGCTGTCATGCAGGCCGAGGCTGAACGCCGCGCTTCGGTAGTCGCCGGTAACGCTATCCGCGTCGCCGGGTTGCGCCTTGATCACCGCCACCTGTTGTTCCACGAACTCGCCGACTTCCTGGTCCAGTTTGGCGAGCATGTCACTGAGGTCGTTGCCGGCGGTGAGGTCAAAGGTGTCCACCTTGCCGCTCAGGGTGACCACGTCCGTGACCACCAACTGGTCCAGATCGGTACCTTCCTCGATGAACTTACGCAGCACGAATTCCGATACCGGGTTGATGTTCACCGCCTGATCCACCACCTGGGCCCGCATCTCGGTGCCGGTGCCGGTAATCCTCACGATCAGATCGCCCGCCAGGTTCACGCCTTCCGGGAGCGTCAGACGGTAGTCGCCGGTGATCGAGGTGACGGTTTCCGCCAGCACCTCACCCACCGGGTTGCCGGCGTTATCCACCCGCAGTAGCTCGACGGTCGCGCCGCCGACCGGATCCAACCCGGTGATGGCCGCGTGCGCCGGCGGAATCAGCACGTTCAACGCCAATTCGAACAGGCTTGGGGCCTCGTGAAACGCCACGGCGCCGGCCGGTGCCGTGGCGGTGCCGCTGATGGTGCGTGAGGTGGCGCCACCGCCGCCGGCATCGTCGCTGGATGAGGAGGAGCTGCCCCCACACCCCGCCAGAATCGTGACCGACGCCACGCATGCAATGAGGAATAACGCTGCTTTCTTCATGGTTGCCCTTCCGATGTCCAATCAGGTTGGATCGAGCCTAGGGCGTTTGTTAAATGGGCACATACCCCATATGGGGTAAACCGTAATCGATTGTTGGTGGGGCCCTTTAAATCCCACTTTCCATCGCCACGCAGGGGTGATAGGTAAACAACACAAGGAGACAAGCCATGGACGACGATCATCATTCGCAGGCTGTCCCTGGCACCATGTCGGCCATGGTGCTCACCGGCCACGGTGGCGTGGATAAGCTGGTTCACCGCGACGATGTGCCGGTGCCTCGACCCGCGCCGGGCCAAGTGCTGGTGCGCGTCACCGCCACCGCCAAGAACAACACCGACCGTAAGGCCCGTGAAGGCCTGTATCCCACCAAGGACAAGGACGAGGTGGCGTCCTTTCAGATGGGTGGTTCGGCCACGCTCACCTTCCCCCGTATTCAGGGCGCCGACGTGGCCGGGCGGGTTGCCGCGGTCGGTGAAGGCGTGGATCCGGCACGCCTCGGCGAGCGCGGCCTGCTGGATTTCAATCTTTATCCGGACGACCGCCGCGACATCAATCTGACGCCGGACTACTACGGTCACGGCGCCGATGGCGGTTTCGCCGAGTACGTGGCGGTGCCCGCCGACCAGTTCCACACCGTGGACAAGTCGGATCTGGCCGACGCGGAACTGGCGGCGATGGGCATGTGCTCCTACCAGACCGCCCTGCATATGCTCACCTCCGCCAATGTCGTCGCCGGGGAGCGGGTGCTGGTCACCGGCGCCAGCGGCGGTGTCGGCACGGCATTGATTCAGCTGTGCCGTGTTATGGGCGCGATTCCCTACGCGCTGAGCACGCCGGACAAGGCGGACGCCCTGCGTGAGCTGGGCGCCGAAGCGGTGCTCGACCGTTCCGACATGGACGGCTTCACCGACCGGGTCCGCGAGCTGACCGGCGGCGCGCCCCTGGACGCGGTGATGGATCTGGTCGGCGGTGACATGACCGACCGCTTTATCGACGCCATGATCTTCGACATGAAGGCGCGTAACAGCTACCCGCGTTTGAGCATCGCCGGCGCCAGCGGCGGCAACCTGAGCGAGATCATGTGGACGCGCATCTACCTCTATCAGGTGCAGGTGTTCGGCGTCTCCCACGGCACCCGGGAAGAGGCGGAACAGCTGATCGACTGGATCCGCTCCGGCGCGCTCAAGCCGGTGCTGCACGCGGCTTTCAAACTCTCCGACCTGCACCGCGCGGAGGACTACTTCGTCAGCCGCGGCAACAACTTCCTCGGCAAGATCGTCATCGTCCCCGACAGCCAGTGGGCGGACTTCGGCGAACCCTTCGCGTTAAAGGAGACAACCTGATGCGTCAGGAGTTAAGCCTGAACCTCATGGACACCCACGCCGGCGGCGATGTCAGCCGCATCGTCCTCGGCGGTATCGACCCGCTGCCCGGTAAAACCGTGCGCCAGCAAATGGAGTATCTGCGCGACGACGCCGACGGCCTGCGCCAGCTGTTGCTGGAAGAGCCCTACGGCATTCCGGAAATGTCGGTGGATCTGATCGTGCCGCCGGCCCACCCGGACGCCAGCGTCGGCTACATCATTATGGAAGTGATGGGCTATGCGATTTACTCCGGCTCCAACACCATCTGCACCGCCACGGCGGTGCTGGAAAGCGGGCTGGTGCCCAAGGAGGAGGGCCGGCAGAGCTTTATGATGGAATCGCCGGCGGGGCTGGTGCACATCGAGGCCCAGGTCCACGACGGCGTGGTGGAATCGATCACCTGCGGCGGCCTGCCCAGCTACATCGACACCCACCGCGCCACCATCCATGTGCCGTCGCTGGGCAACGTCACCTACAGCGTGGCTTACAGCGGCGGGTTCTACGCTCTGGTGGACGCCACCGAGCTGGGCTTTCATCTGACCCTGGATGAGGAGGCGGATCTGGCGCGCTGCGCCCGCGCCATCGTCGAGGCGATTCAGGCGGAGCGCGGCTTTTCCCACTACACCCTGGGCGACGTGGGGCCGCTGCCGTTCCTGCACTTCATGGGCCCGGTGGAGCAGGTGGGGGATCACTTCTACCGCTCCCGCTCCGCCACCTATGTGCACCCCGGCGTGATCTGCCGCAGCACCACCGGCACCGGCACCTCCGCGCGGTTGGCGCTGATGCACCATGAAGGCAGGATCAAACCCGGCGACCGGCTGGAGACCGTCTCCCTGCGCGGCTCCGGCTTTATCGGCGAGTTCATCGACACCCGCCGGGAGGAAGACCACGAGGTGGTGGAAAACACCATCACCGGCAAAAGCTACGTGCTGGCGCACTCCAGAACCGTGGTCAACTGCGAGGACCCGATGGTCGACTGCGGCGGGCTCCACCACATCCTCAGCGACGGCCACGACTGACGGCTCTCGCTCTAATCGGAATCGTTGAGTCGCTCCTGGCGCTCCTGTTCTTCCTCAAAGGCGGCTTTGATTTCAGCGAGGACGTCCTCGACGTTGGCGGCTTCGCCGGAGTCCTCGAATATACCCGTGAGTGACACGTCCGGGTGCAGTTCGCCGGCCTCGTAGAGGGCCCAGATCTCCTCGCCGTAGCGGCTGCCGAGCAGGCTCGGGGCGTACTGGCCGTAGTAGCGCGTCATGTTGTTGACGTCGCGCAGCAGGAAGGCCTCGGCGTGGTTGTTGGCGGCGGCGTCCACCGCCTGGGGCAGGTCGATCACCACCGGCCCGTAGGCGTCCACCAGCACGTTGAATTCGGACAGGTCGCCGTGGACCAGCCCGGCGCACAGCATCAGCACCACGTAGTGCATCATCAGGGCGTGGTCTTCCAGTGCCTGCTCCTCGGTGAGCACCACGTCGCACAGGCGCGGCGCCACGTCGCCGGCGTCGTCGGTGATCAGCTCCATCAGCAGCACGCCTTCCAGCATGTCGTAGGGCCGGGGTACGCGCACGCCGGCGTCCGCCAGGCGGCGCAGGGCGTCCACTTCGGCGGTCTGCCAGACCTTTTCCTGCTGATCGCGGCCGAACTTGGAGCCCTTTTCCATGGCCCGGGCACGGCGCGTGCTGCGCACCTTGCGGCCCTCCTGGTAGTGCACCGCCTGCTTGAAGCCGCGCTTGGCGGCCTCCTTGTACACCTTGGCGCACTGCACCCGGTCGCCGCAGCGGACCACATAGATGTCCGCCTCTTTGCCGCTCATCAGCCGGCTGATCACTTCGTCCACCAGGCCGTCATCGACCAGGGGTTGTATCCGTTTCGGGGTTTTCATGCCGACCTTATACGCTATTCGCCCGGCGCTGGCATCCGGACCTTGAGGATCGGACGAGGAATCACCGTGCCGCTTGCAACGGTCGCCCTTCCTGTGACGTTATAGACGGTCGTTGATGGAGAGGGAAAGGCATGTCCAACCGCAGCTGTTTCGGCGTGCTGATGGCGCTGTTCGTGGTGTTGTTCGCGGTGCTGGCGGTGTCGCCCCGCGAGCCGGCGACCTGGGCGATGGAAAACGCCGTGGCGGTGCTGTTCGTCATCGGCCTGTGGGTGACGCGCCGCTGGTTCCGGTTCTCGCGCAGCGCCTACCTGATGATGTTCTCGTTTCTGGCGCTGCATGAGATCGGCGCCCACTACACCTATTCCCATGTGCCCTACGACCAGACCCTGCATACGCTCTTCGGTTTCAGCCCGGACGCGGTGATGGGGTGGCAGCGTAACCAGTACGACCGCTTTCTACATCTGCTCTATGGCCTGCTGTTGGTGTTGCCGCTGAGTGAGCTGTGCCGGGAATGGGGCGGGCTGCGGCGGCCTGGCGCGGCGCTGTTCGCGTTCAGCCTGATACTGGCGTCGTCGCTGCTCTACGAGCTGATCGAGTGGGGCGCCGCCGTGGTGCTGGGGGACGGCAGCACCGCCTTTCTCGGCACCCAGGGCGACCCCTGGGACGCCCAGAAGGACATGGCACTGGCCACGGTCGGCGCGCTGGCCTCGCTGGTGATCGCGGCACTGGCACGGCGTATCCGGTGAGCTCTAACCGGATTTTGCATTCGCGCCGTATCCGCGCCGCCGGCCGGGTGTCTACACTGGAACTCGTTCATACACGCCCAATGGCAAGGAGAGCACCATGACCTATAGCGCGGAGTACGCTACCGATCACCCCACCCGGGACGAGGTGGAAGCCATCCGCGAGCCCACCGTGGTGGAATTCGGCCAGCCCGGTTGCGGCCACTGCCAGGCCGCCGCGCCGCTGATCAAGGCGGCGTTCGCCGATTTTACCGGGGTGGTGCACCTGAAACTGGAGGACGCCAAGGGCCGGTTGCTCGGGCGCGCGTTCAAGGTAAAACAATGGCCGACACTGATCTTCCTGCAAGAGGGCGAGGAAGTGGCGCGTCTGGTGCGCCCGCAGAGCGAGCAGGCGGTGCGCGAAGCCCTGGAGAAAATCGACACCAAGGCCTACCGGGACGCCGACCAGGCGGGCACGGGCGGCAGCAAGGATCCGTGAAGAACCGGTTTTAATTTGTGGCGCGCAATTACATTAACAATGTGGTTGCGCGTCCTTTGTCATGCTAAGTTTGCCCGAAATAAAAATAAACAAGGGTTTTCATATCAGCCCGATAATCATAAATGGGGTAAACAATGCGCATTGGTATTGTCGTGGATTCCACCTGCGATTTACCGGAATCCTATTTCAAAAAAAATAATATCCAGATCCTTCCAATTTCCATTCGTCTGGGTAAAGAGTTGCTGGTCGATAAGCGTGACGAGCAAGCCACCCGCCGGTTCTATCAGGAGCAACTGGACTCCGAGGGCATCGACGCCGAATCCATTCCTTATTCCGTGGATCAGATCCAGGCGGTGTTTCTGGAGCAATTGGTCATCGATTATGACCTGGTGTTCTGTATTACCGTCTCTGGTAAGCGCAGCCTGATTTTTGATAACGCCACCAAGGCGTCTTTCTCGATTCTCAAGCAGTATCAGAAAGTGCGCGCCGACGCCGGGGTGCCGGGGCCCTTCTCGATGCGGGTGATCGACAGTAAAACCTTGTTCTCCGGTACCGCGGTATTGGTTTGCGAGGTGGCTAAAATGATCGAAGAGGGCGCCAACCGAAACGCCATTCGCCTGCGTATCGATGAGATGCTGCCGCACATCTGCGGCTATATGGTGCCCGAGAAACTGGCTTATGTGCGCGACCGGGGTTTCAAGAAGGGCGAGCGCAAAAGCTTTTCCGATTCCATGCGCGGCGTGGCGCTCACCGTGGGGTCGGCGCTGTCCATGCACCCGGTGATCCGCATCCACGGCGGTGAGGAAAACCCGGCCACGGTGAACCGCAGCTACGAGAAGTCCGTGCGCCGCATGCTGGAGCACGTCGCCAAGCAGATCCGCGCCGGAAAGTTGATGTCCGGCCATGTCTGCCTCAGCTACGCCGGCGATGCCGCCCGCGTGCCGGCCATGCCCGGTTATGCTGAGCTGGAAGACGCCGCCCGCGAGCACAATGTGCAGCTGCTGGTGTCCACCATGAGCCCCACCGGCGCCATCAACGTGGGCGCCGGCTGCCTGTTCGTGGCGTTCGCCAGCCAGGACGATCAGTTCGAGTAAACCTTTTCTAGAACTGTTCCTCGATGGGTTCCACCGCGGTCGCCGGGGTGGCGTGCGCCGGCCGGCCCCGCAGTAACAGCGCCGTCATCAGCGCGGTGCCGGCGATGATCACCGCGCCGATCACCGAGTTGGTGTGCAGGGCGGCGCTGAAGCCGGCGCGGGCCGCGTCCATCACCTGAGAGGCCAACGCCGGGGGCAGTTGCGCGGCGGTGCCGATGGCGCCCCCCAGCGTATCGCCGGCGGCCAGGGCTTGTGCCTCGTTGAGCCCCTCCGGCATGGCGTCCAGCATATGCCGCCGATAGACCGCCGCGCCGACACTGCCGATCACCGCGATGCCCAGGGCCATGCCCAGTTCGGTGGCGGTTTCCGAGGTGGCCGAGGCGGCCCCCGCCTTGGTGGCCGGCGCCGCGCTCACCACCATGTCTGTGCCGAGGATCATCATCGGCATCACGCCCATGCCCATGATCGTCATACCCACCACCAGCAGCATCAGGTCGTCGATATCGTTGACCCGCATCAGCGCCGCCAGGCCCACGGCGGCCAGCACCAGGCCGCCGCTCACCAGCCGCGAATGCGGTATATAACGGGTGGCCGCCGGAATCAGTAACGACGCCGCCGTCTGCACCACCGCCGGCGGCAGCATGGCCAGGCCCGCCTGCAGCGGCGACAGCCCCAGCACCCCCTGCAAATACTGAAACACCATCAGCCAGGCGCCGGAGAGCGCCAGGATGGTCAGCATCATGGCCGCGACCGAGGTGCTGAAATGGCGGCTGCGGAACAGGCTCAGGTCGAACATCGGTTCACTGAGACGGCGCTGGCGCCGGGTGAACACCGCGGCCAGGCCCAGGCCCAGCAGCATCGACAGGAACGGCGCCGCGTGCACGCCGTTGCGGGCCAGATCCTTGAGCCCGTAGATCACCGCCAGCACCATCGCCACCGACAGCAGGGCGCTGGGCAGATCCTGGCGGCCGGCGTTCTCGTCGCGGAACTCCGGCAGCAGCCAGGGGCCGCACAGCAACAACAGCAGCATCACCGGCACCCCGAGCAGGAACACCGAGCCCCACCAGAAGAATTCCAGCAAAGCGCCGCCCACCAGCGGGCCGATGGCGCTGCCGACGATAAAACCGGTCATCCACACGGTGATCGCCAGGGTGCGTTCGCGCTCCACCTGGAACATATTGCGCAGCAGCGACAGGGTGGACGGCATCAGCGTGGCGCCGGCCACGCCCAGCAGAGCACGCGCCGCGATCAGGGTTTCCGCGCTCTCCGAAAACGCCGCCATCACCGACGCCAGCCCGAAGGCGCTGGCGCCGGCCAGCAGCAGCTTGCGGCGGCCGATGCGGTCGCCCAGCGTGCCCATGGTCACCAGGAAGCCGGCGATCATGAAGCCGTAGATATCCAGAATCCACAGCAACTGATCGCTGGTGGGCTGCAGGTCGGCGCTGAGATGCGGCGCGGCCAGGTGCAGCACCGTCATATCCAGCGCCAGCAGCACCGTGGGCAGCATCAATACCGCCAGGCCCAGCCATTCGCGGCGGGTCGCCGGGGTCGCGGTGATTTCATCGGGTACAGCGGGGGGCATGGTGGGGTCCTTTCAGTAACGTCCTTCTTCGCGCAACTCGGCCTCGATGGGCCGCACTTCGATAGCGCCGATGCGGGCCGACGGCCAGTGGGCGGCGATCTCCAGCGCGTGCTCGTCGTCGCGGGCTTCGATCAGGAAGTAACCGCCGATCTGCTCCTTGGTTTCCGCGAACGGACCGTCGGTCACCGAACCTTTGCCGTCGCGCACGCGGGCGACCCTGGCGCGGGTGGGGCTTTGCAGGGCCTGGGTGTCGAGCAGCTCGCCGCGCTCGCGCAGCGCCGCCACATAATCCAGGGTTTCCTGGCGCAGTGCCAGCCACTCCTCGCGGCTCAGGGACTTGAGGTCCTGTTCCGCTTCATAAGCCAGACAAAGATATTTCATGTTCGCTCCTGTTAACGGAAGGGTGTCGTCTCACAGTCGTCGTGGCGGCCGCCGTTTCGACAATCCGGGTTTCACGTTTTGTGGATACTTTTTCGCCTATCCAGTGTCCAGAGGTTTAGTCTGACCAAAAATAATGCCGTTGGAGAGTGACAAGGAGAGTGCCATGTTTTCTCGTCGTGATTTCTTGAATACCAGCCTCTGGGCCGGCGCCGGCCTGGCCCTGGGCGTCCACCGCGCGGCACTGGCGGCGGACGGCAAAGGGGCGCTGCCCACGGGCGAGAGCCTGCGCACCCGCGCCATCCCGGCCACCGGCGAGCAAATCCCGGTGATCGGCGCCGGCACCTCCGGCAGCTTCGTGGCGGAAATCGGCTCGGAAAAATACCAGCGCCTTAAGGACGTGATGGCGATCTTCTTCAACAGCGGTGCCACCGTGTTTGATACCTCGCCCAACTACGGCGGCGCGGACAAGGTGCTGGGCGCGCTGCTGGAAGAGGGCGGCTGGCGGGACCAGTGTTTCCTGGCCACCAAGATCGCCGCCGACAGCCGCGCCGAGGCCGAGCGGCAGTGGGCCGAATCGCTGAAGGCGCTGCGCACCGATAAGGTGGAACTGCTGCAGGTGCACAACCTGCGCGACTGGAAAACCCAGCTGCCTTACGCCCGCGAGCTGAAAGAGCAGGGCAAGACCCAGTATGTGGGCGTCACCCACTACCTGGAGCGCGGCCTGGACGAGATGGAACGGATCCTGCGCAACGAACCGCTCGATTTTATTCAGATCCATTATTCCATCAACGCCCCGGAAGCGGCGAAAACAGTATTGCCGCTGGCCCGCGACAAGGGCGTGGCGGTGTTGATCAACCGCGCCTTCGACGACGGCGATCTGTTCTCCAAGGTCAAAGACAAGCCGCTGCCCGGCTGGGCGCCGGAAGTGGGCGTGGCGTCCTGGGCGCAGATGTTCCTCAAGTTCGCCATCAGTCACCCGGCGGTGACCTCGGTGATCCCCGCCAC